>Ga0172381_10000009_pt1 | contig 220861 bp, 344 predicted proteins | sample Leawel6488metaG_FD_119754 | JGI IMG/M metagenome (GOLD analysis project Ga0172381, IMG submission 119754) | Leachate microbial communities from a municipal landfill in Southern Ontario, Canada - Leachate well 64-88 metaG | ecosystem: Engineered > Solid waste > Landfill > Unclassified | place...
AAATTCTTCCTCAGTTTCGCATACAATATTTGCAACATATTCTATGTAATCTGGACGAACCGCATTAGTTCTTTTATCAAACATTTCAGGTAGATTAGCGTCTATCTTACTAAAATGACCATATTTTGTGATATAATCAATATAAAACTTGTCCACAGCAGCTTCCGATGTTTGGGATGAAACCACTAGAAATCCTATTACAATTAGGACTAATGACAAGAGTGTAGGCACTTTGATATTCATCAAGGCACGCTCCTTAAACAATAAAAATTATTCGATTACTTCTATTCTTGCAAAAGCAGAAATAAACTCAAAAGGTACACCTTTTTCTGAAGAAATCGGTTTACCATTACTATTAAAGACTTTAAAATTGAATCCTGTAGGGACATTTCCCCATTCACTTACATAGCCCGATTCTGCGAGAAAGATATAATATCTCTCTTCATCATTAAAAGAACTAGAACGAAAAGATTCTTTAAATAAAGAGGCAGAAGAAGTCTTTAAGATTTCTACCATCTGTTTCAATACATCTCCATAAACAATCATATAGAGAGGCCAAGTGTCAGGACACCAATCAGGGGCATCCAAAGTTTCATAATATCCAGTAATAACTAGATTTTCAATTGCGTTAGCAACGAATGTTTTCATTTTAACTCCCGAAAAAGTATTGCCAATCTTCAAAATCTAAGTTTAAAGTATTATCTTTACTTCCATCGCTTTTTAATAATTCCTCAAGACTTAATAACTCTTCATATCCTTTATAATCACTTATCTTAGTCTGATGCTCTTTAATTTTAGCGTTACACTCATGTAAATCACTTAATAAAGCATTATCAACTTGAACACTAGTTGGCCTATAACTATTAGAAAATATATCAGATAAAGTTTCCTCGAAATTTATTCCAGTTTCTTTAATTTGTATAATTACTTTTTTCTTTTGTTCGTTCCAAAAAGCTAACCGAGACTCGTGGAAGATAATCTTTTCTTGAGTTGCTTTAAGAATTTTTTCTTTTTGATATTTAAATAACCATTTGTCGCGTTTCATTTTTACTCCTCAATAATATCTTTTATATCTAAATTCAAATCAATTAATTCGCCCATAAGTATACAATCAGTTATATAATTATAAATTATACGTTCTTCTGTAGTGATACTTGTATTTTTCTTATAAATAACAAATTTAGTAGGAAAATTAATATGTTTCCAACTTAAATAATAAATAATATGAGTTTTATCAGCCTTGACTTTAAAATAAAAGGTTAAATCTTTGTTTTTTATATTTATCTTTGCAATATCGTATTTTTCATTTAATTTATCTCTGAAATATGTTTTAAGCTTCATTTTATCCTCTATTTGTAATTAAATCATTATAAATAACTTTAACTAATTCTTCTTCGTCCATTGTAAACTTATAAGACCTGAAAACAATCACTTTTCTTCCTGTCATTTGATAAATAGCAGTAACCCACCAACTATTATTAAACTTAAATCCTTCGTTGGAATCAGTGGTGATTGTAATATCTTCAGGTAATTTTTCTTGAACTCTCTTAACAACATTCATATAGAATGTTCTCTCTTCATCTGTTAATTGATAAATCATTTAAACCTCCAAATCACAATTAATATTATCATTCCATTCTAAATCAAAATTTATAGGCATTTTATCTATTTTATATACAATTTCTGTTTTAGGAGCCATAGGAATAGTTTTAAAAATAGCATTTATATATGTCTGTTGTCTAATATAAGGAATTAGAGTATTTGCTACATTTATATTTACCATTATATTTCTAGGTCAGAATTAATTGGATAATTAAGTATAGTTAATTTTTGTGATTCCACAAAGATACTCATATCCCTACCTTCATCTATAATACAAAGGTCAACTGAATGACCTATTAACACTTTGTCCATCCACATTCATTGCATTGTTTACATCCACCCGAATAAATCAGAGTAGAATTTTTACATTCAGGACAAATATTTTGTCCATTAGGCAATGGTGTATCAGGTAAATAAGAGCCAAGAAGTTTTTCTACGTGATAAGTAAAATTGGTGATACCGTGGTCTAATAAATCTAAGGTATTTACTACCTCTAACAAAGGAACTCCATGTCTTAAACACATAGATAAAACTCTGCAAAATTTTGCCGAAGATGTTTGATGTTCACTTTTTACTCTTTGCGCTTGAATGAATATTTCATCAACCTCATAATATCTAGCTAATTTTTCAAGCTTATCTATACCATCTTTGGCAATAACTTGACTATCTCTTGAATTGGTATTAACAAATACTTCTAAAGGTAATCCGTTATACAAGTTAATAGTAACATACCATTTTTTACCTTCTGCTCTACGAACATAAGTTCTTCCTTCTAAGAAAGTTGGACGTTTATCTATTTTTCTATCTAATTTTGATAATCTTGTTGAAACATCTAAACCAGTAAGCTCTTCATCTGTTCCAACAAGAATAACATTATCTTTCTTAGTTTTAGGCATTAACAACCACAATTACATTTTGGTGTATTAAGAGGAATTCGACTAGTTTTAAGTTCAATCGGTTTGTTTTCAATTTGAGTCTCAAGTTGTTCAATTTGTTTGGCAGGAATACCTTGTGCTAAAAATGTTTCTTCTTCATTCTTGGCAAAATTTTCAGCCGTAGTTCCATTCATTTTAACCAAATCTTCTTCAAATTGTTCTTTATCATCTGCTTCGTCTGATTTAAAAGAATTGATAAATGACTTCAGACTTCCAAATTGGAATCTACTACGAGACATTTCTTCAATCATCCTGCCAAGCACAAGTTCTTTAGGCGAAACATTAATTTGAGCACAAGCAGCAAAATCTCCGCTTCTAATTGCTTCCATCATAATTTCTGCATTTGCTGTCACAGATTTTACTTGTACAAATCCAATAGTTACAGCTTCATCAGCACTAACAGATAACTCAATGTTAGTATCAGATGGCATTGTTTTTAACAGTTCATCAACCAATACTTTTATATTATGAAGTTTCATTTTTTCCTTCCTTGAATTTTGCATAAGGGCTACCATATTTATCTATAAAAGAAAAAGAGAAATTATAACTTTTAGGTTTTTCTCTAAAAAGAATTACTGGTTCTCTACCAGCTTCAGGATGTTGAACATATACTGTACAGCCCTTTAGTCCAGCTTTCCATGCCTCAACGTATATATCTAGTACCGTCGCGGGGGACGAAGTAAGTGAATCTAAATTATAAGTAGCACTAATTGAAGCATCAATCCACTTTTGAACTTTACCCATTAAATTGATTTTACTTAAATAAGATATTCCATGAGCAGGTTTTACTTTACCATCAAACACTTTAGTAATTAAATCTATTTTCTCTTTGTCAGTATTAAGTGACAATATATCAATTTTTTCTTTATTGATAATAATTTCTCTTACTAAAGGATGAATAATAAGTTCCCATCTCCATTCTAAAGGATAATTATCAGGAATCACCCTTGTTCTTCTATAATACCAGGCATCCATAATAGGTTCAACACCAGAACTAGTGCCTAAAATAATTGACCCTGTACCCGCAGGAGGAACAGTTAAACAACAAACATTTCTCATACCTTTTTCAAATTCATGCTCTTGAATAGCTCCAGAATTAATTAAATGTCTGATGAATTCACTTGTCTTAAGCTCAGGCCATTTAAAAGCTTTATAAGAACCTCTTTCTTGAGCCAATTCAAAAGAACGTCTGTAAGCTGCAACACACATAGTCCTGGCGAGTGTCTCAGCTATTGTAGCGGCTTCTGGAGAGTCATAAGGTACTTCTCGCTTCAAAAGATAATCACCTAAGCCAGTGAACCCTACACCAACTCTACGAAGAGCTTTCAAATCTTTCTTTTGAAGTTTAGTAGGGCATCTTTTATCTCTTAACTGACAAGTAACAACATTATCTAAAAAATGTAGAACTTCTCCAGAAAGATAAGTAAGTTCTTTTATCATTTCCTCTTCATCTTCTGGTAAAAGAGAAAAGTTAATATTAGCTAATGTACAACTAGAACCATTAGATAATACTTCTTCAGAACAAGCATTAACACTTACAACTGGATATCCTACAGCATCAGAATTACTCATTCTCTTAGAAGTATTCCAAAAAAGAACTCCAGGTTCAGCACAAGAATAAGCTGTTTCTGATAATAATTCCATATATTTTGAAGCTGCAATGGAACTATGAACTTGCCTATCCCATATAAATGACCATGTTTCTTTATTCAAATATGCTGACATAAGAGCATCTGATATTTTTAGTGAGATATTAGCAAATCTTACTTTATAAGTTTCTTCGATTTTACCATATAATTCTGATATAATTGTTTTAGATTTATCATCTGTAATATGTTTTTCTAGATAAGAAATTTGCTCTTTAGTATTCATATTATCATTTTTAATATTAATAAATTCTAAAGAGTCAGGATGGGAATCGTCAATAAGAAGAAGTAAGGCTCCACGTCTACCTTGTTGAGCAACTGTTCCTGTAATTTTCGAATATAAATCCATCCAACTAACCGCTCCGGTAGATGTTTTAGCAGCATTATTAGTCTTAGAGTGTCTTGGTCTTAAAGCAGAAATATCTACTCCAACTCCTTCTCCTCTTGATTCTACTTTAGATACAAGGTATCCTGTTTCACTAATAGCTTCTAAACTATCTGGATTAATGGATTTACCATTTCTATCAATACCTAAAGCAAATCCTGTACAATTTATAAGAGATACTTTTGCCGGATTAGCTGCTCCATAGATAATCCTTCCGCCAGGAAGAAATTTTTTAGCCATCATTAACTCAAACCATTCTAGTGCCTTTTTCTCTTCTTGCTCTTTATTTGGTTCTGCTGAGGCAACATATTTAGCAATACGCCAGAATGTTTCGGCTGGTGTTTCGGAGGTTGAATCTTCTTTAATTAAAGCATATTTATTAGTAAAAATTCTCATTGAAAAAGAATCGTTATCAAAAAAGTCTTCACAAGAGACTTGACGAGGTGGCGTTAAAACCATTATTTCTCCTAATTAAGTTTTATTTCTTCTGCATTAGGGATAAAATACCAATTATGCAGAGATGTAAGTCTAACTATTTCATTGGATGTTACTAAAATACATTTTGTATTATTGATAATCAATCCAGGTACTAAAAATTGAACCATATATTCTGTGAATTCTTTTTCTTGCTTAAAAGAATGTGGATTATAAATTTCTTTTTTTTCTAAAATAAGATAATTTACTGGTTCCATTTATACCTCTGGATGAAAAAATTTATCTATCTTATATTTCCATTTTGTTATCAATTTAATACGAGGAAAAATTATATTTTTATAGATATCGTTAATAGAATTAAAATCTTCTGGGTTTAAATCTTTTAATATTTTTGCAAACCAAGATTTTAAAAGTCCAAATTTTCTATTATTAATAATCTTGATTTTAATTAAGTCCAACTTAGACAATGCCCAAACTACATAATCATCTACTTCGGATAATTCGATAATTCTTTCTACGTCTTCTTTTATGTCTTTTATGTCAAATTTTTGCATAAAATCCTTGAGAAGTTTCATTGCAGCAGTATTAGTGTTAGGATTAAGAGGAATTGTAACCTTAATAGCCAATTTATCACTAATGACTAAAAATAAAAATTGTTTAAATTCGTGCAAGTTCATATTTTACTCCAAAGTATATTTTACCCTTTACTGTAATTTTTATAAAAATTTATAATAGAAGAATCTGCAACTCTCGAAGTCAAAAATTTATAATCTACATCAAATTGCTCTAATGGAGCAAGCCAGGAAATATTCTCTTTATGTCTGATATAAATCATATCTTTTACTAAAGCGTTAGTTTCTATAAGTCCATCTCTTCCATATCTCTCAATATATTTAGAGAGAAAATCACCATCTTCTCCACACATTTTTTTTGAGTCATATTTTGTTGTAATACTACTTCTATAAGAATGTCCAGTACCAAAACAACTACGTCCAGATAATATCTGGTAAGTTTGTATATTAATATCGTATACGCACATAGTTTTCATATTAAGAAAGTTAGTAGATTGATTTTTTTGAAAAAAATTCATTACTTTTTCAACGTATTGTGGACTATAATAATCGTCAGAATCTATATTGATAATTACATCTCCAGTACTATAATGAAGAGCAATGTTTCGTTTACGTCCTATATTCAATGATTTATTATCAACACTAGGAATAATTATGTGTCTAGCATTTTTAAACTTATAGTTAACAGAACTTTGTTCTTCAACTATTATATGTTCTATATTTTGATATGTTTGATTAGTAACAATACTTTCTAAAATAGGCTTAAACTTATCTCTTTTCCAAATAGGAGTAATTAATGTAGCCTTAATAAGACTCATTAAAAGCTTCTTCTAAATTAAATTTTTTATTCCACGGAATTTCACAATATACTCTAATTAAAGGTTCTGTACCTGATTTTCTAAACATAATCCAACCCGTCATAAATGGGCATTTAATTCCATCTACATCTTGTTCTGGAGAACCTAATTTACCCACCTGATTTTCAAATTTAGTTTTTATTTCTTCTATAGACATATTTGTGTGAATATCAAATCTACTATATCTCATTCTTCCGTATTTTTCTCTTATGTTTTGTAATTCGCTTCTTAATCCTCCTTGCCTAGATTCATTAAAATTCATAAGTATTATTGCAGCCATTATACCGTCTCTATCACTAAAGAATGGATGGAATGCCAATCCTCCAGATTCTTCTCCTGCAACAACATTATCATCTGAATTTATATATAATGGGGAGATATGTTGGAACCCTATCTTACTCCATACAAAATTAATATTTTCTTCATTACAAAATTTTGGTATAATATTTGACATATTATAAGTGGCGATAACTTTAGATAACATTTTTTTGGAAGTAGCTTTAATAAAAAGAAGGAAAGTTTCACTAGGAGTTAGTGGTTCTCCATCGATAAACATTAATAATCTATCTCCATCACCATCTAAAGCAAAAGCAATTCCTGTTTGTGCTGTTTCAAATGGTAGAATAATATTATCTGGCTTAGGTTCTAATGAGTTATTTTTAGCTGGTGTATTATCTTCAATAACCTGACCTTTAAAAATTTGGTTAATATATCCTTTTGCCGCACCATTTAGTGTACTAAAAGAATATTTATCTTTAGTATATGAAGGAAGTACTGTTGATGAATATATACTGGCTAAATCAATCATTTTAACATTATAGTCGCGGGTATTTAAATTAAGAGATAAAACATCTTTCTCATCTATTAAAGTACCTTTTGGAGTTATAAATTTAACACCTACATAATTATCTGGGTTATGTGATGCTGTAAACATTATTCCAAATGCTTTTCTACTTTTACAGAGACGGCAAAGCATTGGGGTAGTTATTGGTATATTATTAATCAAAGATGATTTGGATTCCCATGAATCTGTGATATCTAAAAGTATCTTCATTCTTCTTGCTAAAATTGCACTTTGTGGTCTAGCGTCAAATCCAATACAGATATCTGATGCAAGGTCTGTATCATCATTTAATCCAGGTGGCTGTGTAATATTAAAATTACCAATAGTAGCATGGAAAGAATTAAAACTATATTTTTCTCTTGTTGAATTTCGTCTAATATAAGTAAAAAATTTTGCAATTAAAAAGTCGATTTCATTATCGTTGATAGAAGAATCCCATCTTGCTCCAGCAGTTCCTAAAACTAACATATAGTCCCCTTTTGTAGTACAGAATTAGATGCAATACATATATTTTTTAATTGACAATTATCTTGAATAATTGATGATTGTGCGATAATACATTTATCAATAATAACATTAGCTCCAATTGTAACATTTTTATGAATAACACTATTATTTATTACAGCAGTTGGATGAATTTTACAATTTTTATTTATAACTGATTCTCCACCATTAAGTCTGATTTGTGTCTCTCTATAAGACTCAATAGTTCCTATATCAGAGAAATTACCACCTTGAAATATTCTAATACCTGGAGGACAAAAAGCAAATATATCCTTTTCTATAGAAAAGAAATCAGGATAATCTTTTGTGAATTGAAGGTATTTTTCAGAATTAATAATATAAATTCCTGTTGATACTAAACTTTTGAAACTTTTAGGAGAAGAAGGTTTTTCTATAAAATCAGTCATAATCCAATTATTATGTTGTATATTACCATATCTACAAGGATTATATTTTTCAGAAGCCATAATTGTACACCACTCAGGTGTAGTATTATGTATATTTGACATAACAGATAAATCATTGAAAAAATTAAGCACTAAATCTCCGTTAAGAATAAGAGGATTCTTAAAATCAGATTGCTGCAAAGTAAATCTAATTGCCCCTCCTGTTCCTAAAGGTTTATCTTCTTTAACAATAGATGTATAATGCATATTTGATATATCTATACAATCTGACTTATATCCAGCAGAAATAATTACAGGAATATTATGGCAAATAATATTATCAACAGAATTGATAATATATTCCAAATATGTTTCTGATAAAAAAGGAATCATTAATTTAGGCATATCATAAGTAAGAGGTCTAAGTCTAACACCCTCTCCTCCTGCTAATATAATAATACCATCAACTTTAGAATTCATGAGTTCTTCCTTGCTCTATTCTTAAAATATCTTCTTTAACCATTTCAGTAATCATGTATTTAAAAGTAATTTTATCTGGATTCCAATTTAATTGCTTTTTAGCTAAACTTGGGTCAGAATAAAGATATCCGACTTCTTCTGGTCTAAATAAATCGGGGCTTACTTCTACACGAAGCTCTCCATTTGTATTATACCCCTTTTCATCAGTACCTAAACCAGTCCATATAATATCTTCTCCGATAGTTAAGAATGCAGCTTCACATAATTGCTTAACTGTGAATGTCTTGCCAGTACCTATTACAACAGTATCAATATTAGATTGATTTACTAATTGCCACATACATTCAACATAATTTTCTGCATGACCCCAATCTCTAGAAGCATTTAAATTACCTAATGTAAGATATTGACTTTGCTTTTTAGCTATTTGAGCTACTTTATGGGTTATCTTTCTCGTTACAAATTGAATACCTCTACGGGGAGATTCGTGATTAAATAAAATACCTTGATAAGTTTTTAATCCATAAGCATTAGCATAGTGTTTAGTAGCATAATATCCCATAAGTTTTGCAAGACCGTAAGGACTTGCGGGCATGAATGGAGTATTTTCATTTTGAGGATAGAAGAGAGAAGAGTTAGAACCATATAATTCTGAGGTACTTGCTTGATAAAATATTGTCTCTTTAGAATAATTCTTAAGAGCCTCCAAAAGTCTTACAACTCCAGTCCCATTAATATCTATAACAGATTCAGGAGTAATAAACGAAGAGGCAACATAAGAATTAGCAGCCAAATTAAATAAATAAGTTGGCTGGGTAGTTTTAACTATCTTATTGATAGATTGAGTATCTGTCAAATCACCTTCTACTAACTGAAAATTAGGATGTTTAATACAATTTTCTAAACGCCATAAATTAGGTGCGGCAGACCTACGATACATTCCAACTACTTTGAGAGATTGATTTAACAATAACTCTGAAAGATAGCTCCCATCCTGGCCCGAAACTCCAGTCACTAAAGCTGTTTGCATTATAAACTCCTTGTTCCATCAAAATATGTATTAATATTATCAATTAAATAATTTCTTTCTCTATTAAGAGAATCAAGTTTTGTAATATAATCTAATAATTCTTCTGGAGTTGCGGTTTGATATTTTTTTAAATTGACAAATTCCTGATGATTCCAAAGTTTAGTAACAACTTCTTTTAATTTTATCTTTGCTTCTTCATAATCTGAAACAGATATAGATAGATTATTATCATATACCTTACATTTAGGGAACGAGATAAAACTCATTTCTCTCATTTCTAATTTATTAATTAACATATATTGCATTTGTAAATTCGTCATTAAAAGATGTGTTGTCTCTTTATCTTTGTGATTCTGTAATTTCAACTCAGTTGTATAACTAGCGTCAATTATATCTCCAAGAGACATAGTAGATATTGGTGTAGATATCTCACTATTTCTAGTTGGTTTAACTGCAATAATCTCCATCATATTTTTAGGCCAAGCAAAATTAACCTTTGCACCGAATAATTTAGCGACAAACTTAAATTTATCTGTCCAATGAGCATAAGGAAATTCATAAGGATATACAACATCATTAATTTTAAACCCAAAATTTATCAGTATATTACATAGTTCATTATCGCTGGGAATCATAAAATTATATTTTGGGTCTAACATAGGAAGCGTTCCCCAAAGTTTATAATAAATAGAATTAGTGTTAGGAGTCGCTAAAAAGATTAGCTTGCCTCTGGGTTTAAGAGCCTTATAACATATAGATATCATATCAAGAGGATTTGGTAAATGTTGAATAACTCCTCTCATGATAATAACATCAAAAACATTTTCTTTTAATTCTTCTGCTTTCACCAAAGTAATATTTTTTGTATATTTTGCAGCATACTTGGATATTTCTATTCCATATTTTTCATAATATTTAAATACACCTTTAATGTCTGCTTTAAAAAAGTCTCCGGTTCCACACCCTACATCTAAAACATTTCCTTTTAACGGAATTTTGTGTTCAATTCTTTTAAGTTCGTTTTGATATGTACTAATTCTATTTATATCTCGTAAATTATAAGATTTAAAATATTCTTCGTCATATAGTTCTTGTTGTTTTTCTTTATTAAACATTTTGTGTTAACCCACCTGATTTTTCTAATAATTTTTCTAATTCTTCTAAGGTTATAATTTTTACTAAATCATATTTTTCAAATTCTTTTAATAATAGAAGTACATTTTCATATGTTTTTCTAAAATTTGTGGCTATATTGTCTATTGTCGTATAATTGTTTTGTATATACGATAATATTCTCTCTTTTTCAACTAATGAAAAAATATCTGACATAAAATTGTATAATCCAAAATTTGAAAAACATGGCATTTCATTAATTATCGATTTTGCATAATCATCTTGTTCATAATATTTAAATATATCTATCAGACTAGTTACAGTTAACATTATATTATCTTCATCATATTTATTATCTACATGAGTATGATATTCTAAGAAAGGTTTACCAAATTCATTACTAGAATCAGTCACTCTATTAAACGAATAACAAGGTATGCGAATAAAATTTAATACTCTATCATCATTACCAATATACCTAAGATTATCTGTTAATATTAAATCTTTTTTATTACAAGATATTATATTATTATTTATAAATAATCCACTTCCATTCTTAGCAATTTTATTTATCACTTCTCTTAGAGGATTATGCCAAGAATAAGGTTGTTGACAAATTAATGGGCCATTTACTCCTATCATATCCAAAAATATAGCTATTTTTATATTTTCTTTAGAAAATTTATGTAACATACACAAAGAGCCTATGGTTTCTGGTAAAATCCAAAATCTATAAGTATATTTGTTATCTTTTATATTTAAGGCTAAATCAACTAAACCAGCGACACCTGATAATCCATCATTAACCTGAAATGGATGGTCTAAATGAGCCATAACCAAAATTTCTTCTTTTCTTTTACCTGGAATAATATATTCTAAAACTTTTAAAGACCCTTTTGAAAATTTAGATTTTATTTTTACAGTAAAATCATCACAAAATTCTTGTGATACAGCAGTTGGTCTAAATTTATCTGCACAACAAAATCCCCAATCATCTTTATAATAAGAGAACTTAAAAGGAATACCCCAATTACATTCAGGATTACTATAAATTTTTTCGTTAACTTCTTGCCAAGTAGCATGAGGAATATTTACTGATTGAGAATACGACATAACATGTAATCCATGATTTTGAATATCAATAAGTTTTTGTTTAGTTTTATTATTTTTAATATAAGCCTCTGTTACAGTCCATTTTTTAGGTACTGTCCAAGTTTCTGTTTTGTATCCACTTGGAAATGAATGTATTTTTGAACCAGGAAGAAGAGATTGAAGATAAGTAATAGCTTCATCATATCCGTCAGAAACCAAATCTCTTCTAGTATCCCATAATTTTTCAATTATCTCTTTAAATAACATTAAATCACCTTCCAATAATCTGGAAATTCTGCTACTTGTTCTGTGTTATTATATAATTCTTCATGCATTTTTTCACCCCTTCTTAGCCCTATAGTATTTATAATTGCATTGGGGTTAATAGAAGAGACTACATCTTTTAATTTAACACAATTCATCTTAGGAATATAAATTGCAGCCTCTTGAGTACTTACATTATCTAATATAAATTTTGAAGCTTTTTCTAATGTTATATAATAACGAGTTGATTCTAAATCAGTAACTGATATAATATTATTATGTCTAAATTTTTCTATGATTGAACCAGAAGACCCCAAAAGGTTTCCCAACCTCACTCCCCAAAATAAAGTTTTTTTATCTCCTTTATTGTTATTAGCATTCATCCATAGTTTTTCTGCTACAAATTTACTAGAACCATAAAGAGAAGTTGCATTAACTGCTTTATCGCTACTAATAAAACACGCAGAAGTTACATTGTTACAAATACAAGCCTCTATGACATTAGATGTTCCATCTATATTTGTTTTGATGACTTCACTAGGGTCGTATTCGCCGGTCTCAATGTGTTTTAATGCAGCACAGTGAATAACAAAATCAACACCTTCAGTTGCTCTTATAATTCTATCCTTATCTCTTATATCACCTAATAAATATCTAACATCTGGATAAGTTTGTCTCATTTTCCAATGTTTTAATTCATCTCTAGAGAAAACACGAATAGTATTATCTTTATCTATAGCTTTAACAAGTTCAGAACCTAATGAACCACAACCACCTGTAATAAGAATTACCATTTAACATCCTTTACTGATTTACTATTTTTTAAATTACCATCAGATAAATCTATAATATTCATATTATATATATCTATCATTTGATTTAACATTGGTATGCAATAATATTGATATTCTGTCACTGGGTAACGAAATTTTTTAGTATCTATTATTGAATATATAGACTCATCTTCATTTAGTCCTTTATAATATACCCTTTCTTTTTTACACATATCTATTCCACAAAGATATACATCTTCATAGCCTAGTGTATAGGCTAAATCAAGAGCGAAAGTTGCTGAAGAAAAATGTCCATATAATTTTTTATAACTACGATTTTTTAAAAGAAGCTCTTTACTTAATACACAACAAGATTCATTATTTCTAAAGTGAGGAAATTTAATAGGGTTATTTTGATATTCTGATAATGTCATCCATATAGGATACCATTTTGTATGAGGTTGAGAATCTTTAATCATATAATCTAAATATCTTTTGGTATTAGGTGTTGGTATATTAAACCATTCTTGTTTATTTGCTGCTCTATCCTGAGAAATCATATATGTGGCGTTAGGAACTAATTTAATAGCTCCATTAATAACCATAATATTTTCAAATCTATCCAAATAAGGAATAATAGATAAAATGCTTGGGCCACTACCTAATATTAAAAGTTTATATGGAGATTTCGAAATAGTTATCAAAAACCTCTCCTACATATTCAATGTCATCATCTGTCATTCCTTGGTGACAACCAATGTAAAAAGCTGTATCTACTAAAGATAAAGAGACTGGAAGAGTTTTTTTTTCACGAATGTGTTTATAATCTGCTTCATAACAGTGACCATTATCAGTAGTTTGCACTAATTTATTGTTAGGGGCTTGTTTTATAATAGGTTGATTTAATATGGGCATTAAATCTCTGGTTTCAATTTGCCAATTATTCAAATGAGCTACTAATTTATCCTTTTTACCGTTTTTTACAACAATAGGAAAGTTCATAAATGTATTTCCATGTTTTACTGGTAACTGAATGAATGAAGAATGTTGAGAAAGTCTATCCAAGAGTTTATGAGCAACTTTAATTTTAGCACCAATAATTTCATCAGCCCTTTCTGCTTGTGCTAATCCGAGAGCAGCCATATAATCTCCCATTTTAAATGAAAATCCAACCTTATCAAAGATGAATTTTTTACTTTTATCGTAAGTTTCATTTCTATTAGCTGTATATAAATTATTAGAGTCAGCTCTTCCGTGATTACAGATACTTTTTATCAAAGAATTAAATCTCTTAGAGTTAGTACAGACCATACCACCTGAACCAGTTGTGATTTGATGTGCTGCATAAAAACTTAAACACATTAAATCTCCATAACCTGTTGTTGGCGCAAAAATACTTTCACAATTATCTTCTACTATTGGATTACTATCTGGCAATAAACAATCTCTATAATCAGGATGGTTAGCACTAATACCCATAAGATTTACAGGACAAATAATATCATTTTGCGAAAACCGTAATTTGTGGAAACTCATATTATAAGTGTAAGGATTAACATCTACCAATTGTACTGGTAAATTAGCATTCCAAGCTGCAAAAATTGTGGAAATATATGTTGTTGCTGGACATAGAACTTTGTTTATTGAATGAGGATATACCATTTTTAAAACTTCAAATGATAGATGAAGAGCTGATTGACCACTATTTACAAATGTTCCATATTTCATCCCATGTTTATTAGCCACATAATTTTCAAATTGTTCTTGTATATTTCCTGGTGAAATCTTTCCGCTCTTAAGAACCTTTGTAACTGCATCTATCTCTTTATCTGTAATATCTACAGTTGCTAATCCAATTATTCGTTTGTCCATTCTTTAATCCTTTTGTTAAATTGTTCTTTTAATGTAGCATCTTCTACGTTTATTTCTACAGCATTATCATGACCAAAAAGATAGTGCCAACCACTATAAGTTAAAGGTAAAATTTTGCTTCTAACGATGATAGATTTTTTCTGATGAAGTCCTGCTAGGAAAGAAATCCCACTATCAACTCCAATATAGTAATCTGCTAATCTAACTACTTCAGACCATTCTCTCCAAGAATAATCATCAATAATAAAATATGTATTATTTTTATTGATATAAGGAAATTGTTTAAAAATACTATCCTCTGGTAGTTGATTGATTTGACAAGCATTAATTATAAAATTAAAATCTGATTGATAGTGAGCTATATCATTAACCATAGATGGTATTTTTTCTAAATCATATGGGTAACTTTTAGCAATCCAATCTATACAAATAGTTTTTCTTTTTGGTAAAGAATTTATTAATTTTGTAGCTTTTTCTGTATCTTTGTCAATTATATATATTTTATTGTCTATATTCGTATCTATTGGTATATCAACCGGCTCTTTTGCAAAATCAAATAAGCTATATTTTTTGTTATTAATTTTATTCCAAAATTCATCTCTATCTAGTGAATGACAAATATATACTTTATCATAAGCCTCTTTTATTGCTGTATTATACATGTCACTAGATATGTGTTTTAAAATTTCCACCCTATCTTTACTTTGACGAACAGGTAATTTAGAGTAAGATTTAGTTATTAATATTCCAATATCAGGATTATAATCTAGTATATTTCTAAATTGTTCATCTGTATAAAATGTAACAAAATGACCTTCATTTTTTAATGCCTTAACAATCTTTTGAGATAAAATTATATCTCCTCCTGAAAATGGCAAAACTATAGCTATATTCATTTAAGTTTCTTTTTTATTGTCTTATATATTAAGTTAACATCATCCATTACTAAAGATTCAATATTTTTTGCTCCAAATGGATTATATTTATTACCAATTTCTGGATGTACTTTTATTAATTCTTTGCTGAGAATCTCTACAATTGGTATATCCTTATTTGTTGCACAAACAGCCCAGCTTTGACCTGTGCAATAACTAATAAATAGTTTTCCAATCTGCTTTACTCCATAAGTTGCTGCACCAAGCGGAAGGTCGCACATGATGTATGGATTATTTCCTCCAAGAGTTAATTTATTATAGAACTCTTTAGTTTTTTGTATATCTGACTTGGCATACATAAAGATTGTTTTAATCTTATCTTCTTTATAGAGTTTCTGAGCAAGAGAAATCATTTGTTCATTATTTATAGCTTTTGCAGCAGAACGAGCAAACATTTCTGAGCAAACATACTTTTGATTAGTGTCAATATTATTAGAAGCCCAATTATCCCATAATTTTTTATCTTCATCGGTTAAATTATATGAATTAGAATAACTATCTGTTTTGATAGGTAATTGTAAATTACATGCTTCTAAAAAACATTTAGCTTGATTACCATCATAACTTTGTTTAATATCCAAGATTTCATCTCTGTCTTCTCCAATTAATTTGATAATAACATCATATTCAGTATTATTTACTTTTAAAAAATCTTGTAAAATCTGTTTCTCTTTATAATAATAATCAAATCCCTTACTACCTATATATTGAGGTAATATAGATTCGACAATAATCCATTTATCAATATTTGAAATATTATTAGCTACAGTGTCATAATATGATTGTAAAATTAACCAATGTATTTGGCAATTAGGATATGCTTGCTTTATGTTTTCTAAAACAATAGACGCTAAAATAGCGTCTCCAACTGCTCCTAGAAGTACAATTAAAAAAGTTTTATTTTTTGAGTCTAGCAACAGCTTCTCCTATTAAATCATATGATTTAATGTCAATCACTTCAGTAGAATTATTATAATGAGAGTCCTTCACTGTAATATTAGGTAAAACTTTAAGAACATCAGGATGAATTATTTCCAAAATAGGTGTATCAGATGTTTCACATACAGCCCACGTTTGAGCACTACTACATCCAATAAAAATAGAGCCTTGTTCTTTTATACCTTGAGCAACTTGAGCTAAAGACAAAGCGCAAAGGCGAATATTTTCAGAATTATGTTTTGCATATCGTTTTGCTTGCTCAACAGAACAAGAGAATATAGATTTCTGACCAGTATCATCATATATTTTGTTTGCAAGATGGAAATATTCTGTAGGAGATAAAAGAGGAGTTGTACTAATAGGCAAAAACTCCCAAAAGATATATTTTTCTTGGTCTTTGACCCAATTTCTCCATTTGAGAATATCTTCCCTTAAAATAGTGAAAGTTCCCTTCTTTTCTGCGATAGGAATAGAGACAAATCTATTTATATCTTTAATAGCAATTTCCATAATATTACCACCAGAATTTTTCCAATTAGAACCATATTGTGTATTATCACATTCTCTTAAAACAATTAAGTTTGGTTTATGTTTTATTAATTCTCTCACTAATACTTGTTGTTTATCTATTTCATTTATAGGAGCGCCAAGAATATCATCTGCAATAATCCAGTTATCAACTCCCAGAATATTATCTGAAATTTTTGAGTATTTCTCTGCAATATACCAGTTAATAGTTGTCTTTGGATAAGCAAGTTTAATATTATTTACAACTACAGAATTACAAATTATATCACCTAAAGAGCCAAGAAGAAGAATATTAAATTCTTTGTCGTTAAAAGAAGGGACTATTGGAGCATTATTTTTCTGTATAATCTTTTTTTGAATAAATGGTTGATTTTTACGAGCACGACAATTTGCTTCATGAATTCTTTTTTGTTTATCTATTTCTTCTGCTTGTTTTCTTAATAAGGCGAGTCTTTTTTCTCTTATACTTATTGTTGGTACTGAAGACATAAGTGGTTCCTTTAAAATAAACTTATCATATTTTTCTTTTTTATCTATAATATATTGAGGTAATTCACTTAAAGGTGTAAACATACCAGGATATCTATCTGATGCAAAGTCTACTCCTTTTTTAATCTTTTCAGAAAGTTCATCTTTAATTTTACGCGTATTATATTCTTGGTGTGCCGCTGCTTCCATTTTATATTTTAATTTCTCAATATCATTAACATAAGCAAAGTGCCAACCAGCGTTATCAACAATATTCCAATCAATTGTATTACTATTTCTAAGATGAAAAGGATTGTATTTTTCTAATATGTCTTTAGTAAAACTTACCTGATATTGCCAAGGAATAAATTTTCCTGTATATTTATCATATAAGCGATTATTAAAATAATAATAATATAAACCAGAAATATATCTAAAATTACCATATTGAGGTTTTTCTTTTAAAAATTCATCGGCATCAGACCAAATTATAATATCTTTTTTTGTGAGTAATGGTAAAAGTTGCTTTAAAGCTCCATGATGAACTAGTTCTCTATTCCATGCTACGGAATTTTTTTTAAAAATCTCCTGTTCATCTCCGTCTAAAGACCCTAACTGAATATATATGATTTTATCTTTATAGTGTCTAAACCGTTTAAAGTCAAAATTATAATCTTTTGGCAATCCTGAAGTAGTTTGATTAGACTCTATAATAACAAATTTATCAACAAACAAATGCTGCTCAAATCTTAATTCAAGCATATCATTTTCATTTAAAAATCTAAAGCAGTCGTAAATCATAAATAGCTCTTTATCGCATTATATACGGGCATTATATCTGTTGTAACTAAAGATGTTACTTTCATTTGTCCAAACGGATTAAATTTAGCTCCAATTTCAGGATGTCTAGTAGCAGTTTTGTAATTGAGAACCTCGACAATAGGTATTGACCTATTTGTGGCACAAACAGCCCATGTTTGTCCAGTACAATAGCTAACAAAAACACGGCCAACTTGATTTATTCCGTAAGTAGCTGCTCCTAAAGGTAAGTCACACATAATATATGAACCATCATTATTTTCTAAATCATAAAATTCTTTAGCACGAATTCTATCTGACTTAGAGTGCATAAAAATAGTTTTTACATTCTCTGTCTTATAAACCATATGAGCAAGATTAATCATAGACCAATTATTTAAGGTTGGGCCAGCAGAACGAGCAAACATTTCTGAACAAATATACTTCTGTTTAGTATCAATATTTTTAGACCACTCTTCCCAAAGCTCTTTATCTTCATTGGTTAAAACAAAAGAACCAGTTCTAATATTCTTACTAATAGGTAATTGTCTATTACAGGCTTCTAAAAAGCGTTCTGTTTGATTACCGTTATGATTTCCTAAACTAGTAATTCTTTTTCTATCAGGGCCAACAAGTACAACAATTGAATCATAATGGACAGTATTTTGTTCTAAAAATGTTTTTAATAAAATAGGTTGCTTAGTAAAGTATGCTTTTTCAGAGTTAAGAAAACTTGGAACAAAAGATTCTAATATAAGCCATTTATCAACATCAACAATATTATGACTAATTACATTGTAATAATCTTTAAGTATTAACCAATGTATTTGACAACCAGGATAAGATTGCTTAATATTTTTTAAAACCGTTGAACCAAGAATAGCGTCTCCTACTGCTCCAAATAAAACAATTAAAACTGTTTGGATATTTTGTGGAGATACTAACCTTTTTCTAGAAGCTATTTGTTGTGCAAGATTTTTTTGAATTCTTAAATCTTGTGCTTGCTTTCTAGCTATTTCAAGTCTTCTTTCTCTTATATTCATTTAATATGATACTCCGTTAAATATTTCATTGAAAGAGGGAATAATTTAGAAAGAATTGAGTGTATTTCATTAGCATATTCTCTAATTTCTATTTGAGCATGATTATCCATTCTAAGTTTTAAAAATCTAGTCCAGTTAAAAAGATTAGCCGTACAATAGAAGCTAGTATATGTATTCAGAGGTAAAATCATTCGTGCTACTTCTAAAGGACAACCTATAGAAATTAAATGTTGATAATTACTTTCGCATAAATCTGTAACTTGTTTTATAATTTCTCTCGTTGTATAGGCATTCTTTAATTCTAATTTACCCGCTCCTTGACGAGAATCTTTGGTCTGTTCTTCAATTAACCTTGAAGTTTCGGGAATATAAAATTCGTCATAACAACGAGAAGAATATCGTCCAGAAACTTCATTATAAGACATAGTTCTATGTCTCATCCATTGTCTTGCTGTAAAAAATGGAACTTTTACAAAAAATGTTGCAGTTAAATGCTCAAAAGGGGACGAATGCCCCATTTTAGCCATATATTTAATTAAAGCCTCATCGCTTTCTGGAGTTTGTTCTGTAGTTCTTTCTCCAACCTCAATACTTACTCTAGCTGCTTCTACTACTCTACCATCATTGCCCATATGGTCAACTAACTTTAAATATTTTTTTGATATCATCAATAACCTCATTCATATTTATACAGTGTTTTTTAAAATCATCTATTTTAATAAGATAAAGTTTAGTAGAAGAGCCTTTATCTCCTCCAATCACCTTTTTTGTGGCAAGTAAGCAAATTTCTCTTAACTTATCCACAGTAATAAAATAAGGAATTCCATCTATTCCGTGAACCCACCAATCTGCTGTAGTAACTACAAGTCCACTTTCTTCTCCTCTGCATTCATATTCAATAGCCACATTTCCAGTTTTTGTAGCCATCAAATCATTTTTAACTTCAAAAGTAACATTTTTAGAATTATTACTAACATTCTCAAAAGTATCACTAACTAGAATATCATATTCTTTTGTTTTATTTGTAATAAAAACAAAGTCATCTAAATAACCTTTTAGAAGTTTTGTGACTTCTTCTTCAAAAGAAGCCCCATCTTTTAAATCTTTTTGAAATTGATAGTGCATTATATATAGACCTTATTAAACAAATGGATACCAATACCCCTTAAGAGGGTGCTGCGTAGTGGAAATAGGAGTCCATATAGACACTAATTCTATAGCCTTATATGAAATCTCAGCATCATTTAATGCTCTTTTATAACCAAGCATAAATTCATAAAATCTTTTAGATTCTTTTTTTGTTAAAATATAAAGTTCCCAATTGGTGCATAGACTATGAATTTTGCCATTAAAGAAAAACATATAGGAAAAATCTGCTGTATATTTCTCCATACTTCCTTTTGGTGTACAACCAGGAGGAAATATCTTATGAGCAAGTCCTTTATAATTTTTTATGCCACATTCATATTTTACACCACCGTACATATAATCTTTCATATATTGTTCAATATCTTTATCGTCCATAATTAGCTCCACAATTACTACAAGTTATAACATTTTTAGAGAATACCTGTCTTTGAACAGCATCAAGATATCCACAAGAATGACACCTAAACACAAATGAGTACCCGCTTGTACTTAATGCCATTGGAATAAAAATACAACCATTAATTATTACTGGAATTGCAAGCATTAGTAAGCAAATCCAAAATAATTGTAAAAATGTTCCTGACAAAACAATATGAATACCAAACCAAAGTAATCCGGAAAAAACTAAAGAGATAAGGGCCAAACCTCCACAAAATAAGCTTATAATAATGATATATTGCATTATAGCATTATGAGCATCTTTAGTTATCTTCATATTCTTTAAACCTTATTTTGGCATTCATAGTATAATTTAAAGCCCATCTTGCCTCTTTATTTAAATTAGTTTTTAATAATTGTTCTTGTCCTAGAGGAGTAGTTAAAACTACCTCATCAGTACCTTGATTACTAGTTAAAAACTCTAAGGCATCCTTAAATCTAGGGTCAGGAACCCGTATATTAGTTATACCCGATATATGAGTCCATTCCGTAATTTCATAAATATTTAATTTAACATTTTGTAAAGTTAGTTCTTTTTCGTCACTGATAGCATCTGGTGTTAATTTTCCACTAATAATTACAGGATTATATTGACCAGATAATCTTACCGCAAGACTTCCATAAGAATTTACAATATTTTCAAATCCAAGCAGCATAATAGATTCTACACCATCTGTAATAGTTCCTGTCATATATTGTTTACTTTTTTTAGATGTTTGTATACTTACATTATCTAAAAATCCTACTATGCTTACTGTACGAGATGATAAATCATCAGGAATATCCATTGGCATATCAAGGTCAACTCTAGAATAACATTTATGTTGTAAATATGGGTTAGATGAAAAGAAAAATCCTAAAGCTTCTTTTTCCATAAGTGCTAGCTCGATATCTGTATATTCGACAATTTGTTCCATTGCCCAACTAATAGATTTATTTCTATCAGCTTCAATATTATCAAAAGCACCACCATTAGCCAAAAATGTTTTAACTCTTGAGTTAGCACAACTACGAGGAACTTTAGCAACAAAGTCTTCAATGCTAGTAAATGGTCTCATTTTGATGATACGATTAGCAGCCTTATCTCCAACATTTTTTACTCCTAAAAGTCCGTTAAGAATATAAGCCCCCTTACTGTCATAACCCATAGTATAATTTAAGTGAGATTTATTGATATCTGGTGTTTTAATTCGAATATTATATTTTGTGATATTACGAATAACTTCTTTAACATCTTCTGAACTACCAATAACAGAGTTTAGAACAGCACAATAAAATTCTGTTGGATAATAATGTTTGAGCCATAATGTCTTATAGGCAATAGCGGCATATCCTATACTATGTCCTTTATTAAAAGAATAAAGAGCATTGTCCATCATTTGTTCTATAATATATTGGATTTCTGACTTTTTATATCCTTTAATTGTAGCTTGTTCTTCAAATTCTTGTAGAAGAACTTTCATTTCTTCAACATGTTTTTTACCACAAGCCTTTCTTAAGTCATCAGCTTTTTCAGCAGAAAAACCTCCTACTACTTGAGCAACATGCATTAATTGCTCTTGATATACCATAATACCTCTAGTATCTTTAAGTAAATCATTCATAGCTGTAATTTTATGTGTAAATCCACCTTCTGCATATTTATCTGCCCATCCAGAGGTTAAAGCACCAGGACGAATAAGAGCAATAAGGTCACATAACTCTCCAATATTAGAAGGATTAATCTTTGAATAATAGGAATAAGCGAGTCCAGAACCTAATTGAAAAACGTTATCTAGACCATATTTTGCTTGATATACAGTATCATCAGTAAAATCACCCCATTCTGGAATAATAATATTTTTATAATTTGTTTTTATCAATCTTTCTGCATCATTAACAACTGATAGATTTCTTAATCCTAAAAAATCAAATTTGATTTGTTTAGCAAAAGATTCTACTTCTTTCATATTAAATCCAATAGTTGTTAATGGAGAGGTTTGATTAGGACGTAACGGTACTAAATCTTCGAGAGATTTTTGTGAAATAACAATTCCTGATGCATGGACTCCTTCTCCTGCTAATCCACCTTCAAGACCCTTAGCAAGTTCTACTACTTGTTCTAATTTATGCTTTTTAATAAATTCGGTAACAACATCTCTTTTTAGATTATCTTCTATGCTTACTAACGTGTCGGTTCCAGGCTGTCTTTCTTGCAATAACTTAGAGAAATCATTCATAATAAAAAATTCAATCCCCATTGCTCTAGCGGCAGTTTTAATAGCTGTTTTACAAGAATATCTTGTATCTGTCCCCATATGATAAACGTATGGATATTTATTTTTGAGATATTCCAAAAACTTTTGTCTACCATCTTGAGAAATATCGCAATCAACATCAATCATTGAAGAGTAAATAACATGACCATTAGCGTCTACTCTTAATCTTCCTTTGTTTAAAAATCTACTAAATTCTAATTGATAAATAATAGGGTCTAATGCTGTAATATCCAATAAATAGTTGGTTAAACAATTAACAGCACTTCCTCTTCCTGGGCCTGTATAAATATCATTGTTTCTGCACCAAGTTAAAGCATCTGACATTACTAGCAAATAATTACCAAATTTAAAATCTTTAATAACAGATAGCTCGTAATCAAGCCTTGTTTGATATTCTTGTATATTGGGTGGATTAAGAGAAGAAAGTTTTTTATAAGTAATATTTTTAATTTCTTCTAAAGCTTGTTCTTCTGTTAACCAACAATTAACATCTAATTCTCTACATTGTGCTTGTGGAAAATTATATTCACTTAATTCTGGGTCAAATAATTCAATCATATCCGCTATTTTACCAGAATTATGAACAGCTTCTAAGTTGTTGGGAAATAATTTTTCCATTTCATCTTCATTTTTAAAATAGAAACTCTTATCATAAAAGTATTTATAATCTATATTAGTTAGTTTAACATTATGAGCATCACATAAAATGACTTGGTGAGCCTTATAATCTTCTGCATTTGGATAGTGAACATCATTAGTTGTAACTAAATCTAAATGATATTTTTCGGCCATTTTTATAAGCCAAGGATTAATAATTTTTAATTCACTATCAGCACAAGTATCATGTTGTTGTAATTCTAAAAAGAACTTATTTCCTACAATATTTACAAACCACTGCAATCTCTCTTCGGCGGCTTCTTCTCCAAACTCTATTAACGGCTTAGCTAATACTCCACCAGCACAGGCTGATAGAATAATAATTCCCTCGCAATATTTAGATAACATGTTTTTATCAATTCGAGGCTTATAATAAAATCCATCCATATAAGAAAGAGATGTTAATTTAACTATATTTTTATATCCAATAGAATTTTGAGCTAATAAAATTATGTGTGAATAATTTCTACTACCTGTTATAGGCTTCTCTTCAATATCATCTACAAAATATGCTTCTAAACCATATATGGGCTTAATATTATATTTTTTACAATATTTATTTAATTCAGGCCAAGATTTAATATTACCGTGTTCTGTAACAGCAATTGCTGACATACCAAGTTTAGAAGCTAATTCGACAAAAGTACCAACTCTACCAACCGCATCCTTAAGTGAATAAGTGGTATGCGTATGTAACGAAATATACATATATCTCCTTTATTAAAAAAGCAAGGAGTTTAACTCCTTGCTGTATATTACAATTTCTTATATTTACCCTTTGGGTCGATAGAAAATTCATCTATGATTTTCTCTCTTAACGAATTAAAATACTCCTTTTGAATATAATTTGCTGTATATACTACAATCAAGTTAACTTCTGGGTCATCTTTTAATTCTTGCCACCATCTTCCTCCAAAACAACCATCAGTATAGACTACTGCATTTTTAATTCCATTTTGTACCATATGCATAGCCCAACAATCATTGGTTCCTCCAGTAGAGTGATATTGACCTTCACAAAATTCATCTACAGTACATTCAGCGGTAACTGTAGAGAATGGAATTATTCTCTCAAAGTGTTCTATAGAATATCTAATTGAAGAGATAAATACAGGATGAAATTCATAAGTAGAACCAGATACATCAATATAAGCAACAGCCTTAATAGAAGTGTCAGGTTTTCTTCTATTAAAAAAGAATTGAGGAATATTCATTAAACGATATAGCATTGCTCGTCTATCAAAAGGTGTTGGTACAATACCTCTAGTTATAGCATTACTTTGAATATTTAAAAAATCTTTTTCTAACTCTGAGTTAAAAGTTGCTTCAGCAGACATATAGATAACTTGTTCTGCAAAGTCAATATCTTCAACATTATTAATGAACTCTTTTAATTTATATGTAGCTAAAATTGTGGCATTAGGGTCACAATCATGAGAGGAATCCATTTCGTCTCCACCCGCACCTTCACCTTCATGTATAAATTCATCATGAGAATCTACAATTTCTTGTGCTACCTCTGCGGCGGCATTATTCAACATATCTTGATTTTGTTGATTTCCAGGTTGTGACTTATTACCTCCACCTCCCATTCCATGTCCGCCAAGTAAGATATAATCTTGTTTACTTCCACCACCTTCAGAGTGTTCTTCGATAATATCTCGAATTTCATATCCTGTTGCAGAAGCCTTAGAATATAATCTATCATGAACATCTTGAATGTCAGGTTCAGGAAATTGACTACCTGGACGTAACATACCTTGAGGCATTTCGTCATGCTTATAAAGTTGTTCAAATAGTTTAGTAAATCTTTGGTCAAAATTAAAGTTTCGAGCAATCATAGCATTAATAATAGCGTCTTGAATAGTATTTTTAATTAAAGCTTCTTCAGGTTTAATACCTAATTCTCTGTCAATATCATACTCGTCAAGATGTCCAAGAGCATAATGCATAATTTCATGTGTTAATAACGTACAAAACATGTAACAATCTACTCTCTGCTCGACCAAAAATCTTTCAAACACTTTCATAGAATAGTTTCCATCAATAAAAGCTGTAGGTTTATTGCCTCCCTTTTCAAACATTTTTGAATAAGCTTCTTCCTCTTCACTTCCCATTGTAATTATACTGATATCAGAAGCATTACAAAAGTTATAAAGAGCAAACTTAAAATCTCTCACTAAAGCTAGGAACGCATCAAAAAATGCGTTCCATTGTCCTGCTTCATAAGGTTTACTATAATCTCTAATAGGATTATGATTGATGTACATTATTACTCCTAAACAGTTAAACGAGACACGATATTAGTAGAGTGAATCATTACAAAATAGTAAGGAAATTTTCCACTTTTAACGCCACTTTGAACTTTGGGAACATAAAATCCATGTTCACCTTTGTTATTATAAATAGTATTACTTAATAGATATCCAATTTGGTCTTCTGGTAAGAAATTTGCAAATACATTGGCAGTTCTATAAGCCTCATGTTCTCCGCCTGTTACAATTGTATGATAATCTGGAAATGGAGGAATTGTAGTTTTTGTATGAACAGGAAACTTATTTCCTTCTCCTAGCTTTACACTAAAAGTAATACTAAATGCAGCGTATCGATAATGAGGAACACATTGCAATAGTTCACCATCATTAACTACTAAATCTCCATTTTTATTTTCAAAACTAAATCCCCATCTGTTATTAAATGATTCAATTGTTGGATTGCCAGATGTACTAAATTTAATATCTTGAAAATTCTTATCAAACTTTGCAACAGTAACGGATGGAGTATGATTGACTGTTGGAGAAGCTCCAGCAATAGCGATAATATGATATTCATCATTATGTTTTACTAGTAATGATGCTTTCTCATTTGGAAGTTCGAGTTTAGAACCATCTTCCAAGATGGTTCTGCGACATGTATTAAACATTTCAATAATATTATTGTTTTTTGCCATAAGAATCTCCTTTATTTAAGTGACTGTGCAATCTTTTTAATATGATTTACTACACCCTGTGCTACACTTGCGTCAGCAGTTAATAATGTTGAGGTACTACTAAAGAACTCAACAACGAATAACTTATCAAAATCTCCATTTAGGTCATGAAATTGGTCATCATTCATGAATTTAGTTTTATTAGCCTGAAACACGGAAGAAGTGATTTTCTCATTTGTATTATAAACTCCATTAATCAAATAACGAGTAATAATTTCTAACTGATTACCAGTCCATCCACCAATCATTACAGGTGTTTCATTTAAACCATTAAATGTTGTTACTGCACGCTCAAGAGTTGGCTTATTAACTGTGTTAGGGTTAACAAGAATCCAAGTAGCAATAGCTTGCTCAATCATTCCACCCTTTTCTTTGCTTCCGCTGTTATTATCAATATCTTCTTTTCTCGCAATATTAAGAGCTGATAATATCACTTCTGAATAAAGTTCTTTATCTGATGAAGTTTCTTTATCCTTTGTTGCAGCAATTAACATTTCTGTCGCATTCGTCATAGAAAGAAACTTTGAAGCAGGATTATTATTGTCATACAACTTATCCAATGATGCTTCTACAGCAGCTTTAATTAACTCAATCTTAAACTCTTCACCACTAGTTACACGCTCTGGCATAGAATAATAAATTAGAGAATTTAGTTGTGCAGCATTACGTGGATTAAACTTTCTTCCCTCTTTCACCTTTTTGATAGCGAAAAGAGCACGAACATTACGATAAATCATTCCAGCACGACGACCAGAGATATCAATGTTCTTTCCCTTGTTTAGTTCATCGACTAAGCTATTGACAAACTTATCAATACCACAGTCCATATTCTTATACTCTTCTCTAGCATTAGCCAACAATGCCTGCAACTCAGAAGACTCATTAGGATTAGTAGAACCACCAATCATTACAGCATCTTGAGTTGTTGTGTTAGTAATAACTTGCAACTTTTCTCCCATGCTCTTTAATTGACTAAACTTAGGGAAGGTAATCAATAAAGAGAATCTGTCTGCTAAAGCTCTATCCAAAGGCTTAGTACCCTTTTCGTGAAGCTCGTTCATAGCAGCAAAGATATAATGCAAATCTAACTTGATTCCAGCACAACGTCTATCACGAATTGCTTGCAAAACTTGGTTTTGCATATCATACTTGGTACGATTTAACTCGTCCCATAAAACAATTTTCTTGTCCCAAATGGTTGTTTCTGTTCTTGCATAACGAAGATTATAGCTTCCATCACCAGCATCTACAGGCATAGGAAGTCCAACTACATCTTCAAAGTTAATTGTAGGACTTGAGTAAAGAGCAATCTCTTCTTCTTTATACCCAAGAAGGTGTGCTAGTCTTTCAACAAATGCTGTTTTTCCGCAGCCTGGAGCGCCTATAAGAAGAATAGGGTCTCCTGTGCAAAGACCCGCCAAAAGAGTGTCCTCAATGGCGTCAATGCCTATAATGCCTGTTTTGTGCAAATAGCTCATAAATACTCCTATAATAATCTAGAATCTCACGCTCTGGCGTGTCACAGGTAATGATACCCGGTTTTAGGGTGATTCAGCGTTTATTCACCAAAATTTAACCGGATTTCTGACTGACACTGGTATAATATAGTGTTGTCCTTCTTCTCTTTAAGAGAGTCACATTTAGAGTAATGTGACATACGCAGGCGACAGTCACTACTAACTATGTTAGTTATGCTAACTATGCTAGTTATACCACTCTCAGAGAAGGAATAAGTTAAATGATATTTTTGGTATGTTTAGTTGCAATAATAACTATGGGTTTAACATTAGCAATAGAGACCAATCCTTTGATTGGGGTTATTTTTGATTGGATTGTAGAAAGATTTCCAGATGGATTTTGGAAACAATATGTAGCTCATGGGCTAGAATGCCGTATATGTCGCGGATTTTGGGTATCACTACTCATCAGCATCCTGGTTAAATGTGGGTTAACTATTTGGCTAGGAGGGTATAGTATTGCTGTCCTTATCTTTTATATTGGAGTCTTAGATTGGAACCAAAAATAATTAATAAAATTATAGATTTATTTTTTGTTACAGATTATTATGCAATTCAAACCGTAGATGGAGGATATACACCTAATAGAGTTAAGGGTGTTGATTTAACAATTCAACCATCAGATATAGTTTCTTCTATTATTGATAAAAGTATGGTAATAGGGACTTATACAACAAGTCGTGATAATAAATGTAAATGGATAGTTTTCGATTTTGATTCACATGAAGGAAAAGCTGGTTTAATTAGATTAAGAGGACAAGTTAACGAAATTTATAAAAGATGTTTAAATTACAAATTAATTCCATATTTGGAAAGTAGTGGAAATAAAGGTTATCATTTATGGATTTTCTTTGACTCTTTATCTTCTGAAACAGCATTCAATGCTGCTAAAATTCTTGCAAAAGGTAATATTTCAGGAGAGATATTCCCTCGTCAAGCAAAATTAAAAGCAGGTAATCGTTATGGAAATTTAGTTAGATTACCTTGCTCTTTAAATAGAAAAACTGGTAAATCTTCTACGTGGATAGACTTTTCTTTTAGACCATATATAAACCAAGTAGATATCTTTTCAAAAATAAAGAAGACACCAAAAGAGTTAATAGAGAATATTGCAAGTCAATGGACAATTGATATAGAGGAAGAAGTTTCACAGATTGATAAAACTATTGACTCTTCATTAGTTGTAGATATAACTCATTCAGTAGTAACTATTCATCGAGATAAAAATCCAAGACATCGTGCTCAATATATTTTGATTACAAGATGTTTAAAAGCTGGATATTCAGACAATAAAATATTACAATTAGGCAGACAATGGTTACTACATAATAGACAAAATTTTTCTAGCGATATAGAATATGCTATGTTAGATTTTAAAAATTCTTTAGATTATTGTAGAGCGATAAGGAGGTAAGATAATTGGAAAACTTAGTTCTAGTTTCAACCAATATAGGTCAATCAACTGTCTTATTGAGACAATGTGATATTGATTATGAAGTTATAGTACCGAAAGGTCATTCTACGTCAAGAGCGCCTAATACTACTAATGATATAAAGTATAGTATATATAATATTGCTGGAGCACATTCGTTTGGTTTAGATATATTATCTACCTCAAATGATATTAAAAAATTTGAAACGGTTATATCTAAAAGTATTGATGCAAAGTTTATTTCTAATTTTGTTTGTAAAACCTCAGAGTTTGAGAGCAGTGCTATAAGATTGTTAGCAACACAAACTGCTTATGCATTAATTCACTTGCGTAATGGATTATATAATAATATTCTTTTAAGACCAGTTCCAATAATTTTATTTGATAGTTCTAATATTACACAATCTAATAAGAATATTAATTCAAGCTCTAACTATCTAAACTATAAAAGCGTTTTTACTTGGCCTGCTCCATATGAACATTTTAATCCAGTGTATAACGGATATGCACCTGATAATAGTTTATATGTTCCAGCAGATTATACATCTATTTCATCTATTTTAAATGAAATGAAATCTTATCCTACGTCAATTTTTCCTATTATGAGGTGGTTATATTCTACAACATATCCTGTACAGTTTTGGTGTGATTTTTTTAATACAATAAGGAGGCATAATATTACAAAAGTTAGCGTAAGTTTATTGTCATTTTTATCAGATGAATTAACGGGTATGGCCCTTTCTAAGCAATTGGGTTATGATGCTTCATCTGATTTTCAAAAACATATTCGTAATATTCTAAATAAAAATAAAGTAAATCTTATGGAATCACCACAAGATTTTGAACTAGAGATATAGGAGTCTACAATGGCTGATAAAAAAAATGTACGCATTGAACTCGTTAAGAAGTGGAAGGGTAAGGACGTTCCTGAAGTTGATGCATTTGAATTTAGCGATATGTTTTTCGTTAATGCAGAAAAAACTCCAGGTTCCAGTCGTCCTGATTACAAAGGAGGTAATGGAGCTGCTTGGATGAAGAGTGGGTCTTACGAAAAGGATGGAGAGACCAAGAAATATGATGGTCTTAGTTTTAATCATTCAGTAGAAATAGAAGAACTTCGCAAAATGATTGCTGAATATGATGCTGGAAATTTAAAATTCAAGTCAAAGGGAAATAAAAATGCCTAACGAACAGGTTGAATATGATGAACAAGGCAATCGTATAATTAAAGTTCGAGATTGGGAAAGTTTAGATGCTTTATTACAGAATTATAGCCAAGTTCAGCAAGCTCAGCCTCAGTTAGTTATGAAGCAAGGAGGAGAAGTGGTTCAAGAACCACTTCCTCCTAATCGTTCATCAGGATTATCTTCTGAAGAAAAAAGAGCAGCATTTTTGAGAGCTAATGCAGGTAATCCTGTTGATAAATTGCAACGACAATCTGCGGAATATGAGCGGGGTGGCTATATAGAGTCTAATCCTTTCGAAGGAATGACGGAAGATGAATATCGACAATTACAATATGAAGGCGCTGCTCAAAAGAAAGCAGAAAGAGATGAAATGTTGCGTCGTCAAAAAATAGAGAAAGGTGACTTTAAAGAAGAGATTTGTGATTTTTTAAAAGATAGCCCGGTTTATCAAAAAATTAAAACAAAAGTGGTTGCTCCAAGATTTTACGAAAGTATTATGCCTTTTTTTACTAATACTCTTAAGACGTTTTCGGAATTTTTTCCAATTAAAGTAAAGAATACACTTAGAACAACAAAAATTATCGATTTTGAAAAAGCTCTTGGCGCTGAACTAATCAAAAATACTCAATTATCAGAACTATCTAAAGATTCAAGAGCTTGTGTCTGGTCTATTCGTCCTCCTGATAATGAAAAAAGGATGTTGTATATTATCGCTTATGATGGTAAGTTATCTTTTGTTACTAAAATTGATTCTGTATACGAAGAGAGATTTATTGATTCGGTAATTGGTATTGATATGAAAGAAGATAATTATGCTAGACAATCTTTATACGAGGAACTTGTTTCTAGTATAAAAGATGTTCTTGCAATAGAAGATGAAGATGGAGACTGATAAGACAACTATTTATTTAACGAAGAAACTCCAAGAAGCTGAAGCTGCTGGAGATGATATACAAAGAGATAAATATTATCAGTTACTTTTAGCAAAATATAACGATTTGATATATTTTATCGTCAAAAAGTTTGATATTCCACCGCGTGTAGGAGTTGATGATGTAGTGTCAGTTGCGAAATTAGGGTTATGGAAGGGATTTAAAAGATTTGACCCAAGTATTAGCAAAGCTACTACATATCTTACCAAAGTTATTAAAGGTGAAATATATAGATATTATAGAGATTATTGTTGGCAGTGGAAAGTTGCTCGTAGATTAAAAGAAGCTGTTTCCTCTTCAAAAGATGTAGAAGAAATTTCTAAAAAATACAATATATCTACCGAGGAAGTAATAGAAATTCAAAATATACTTCGTTCTAATTTATCGCACGAAGATTATCAAGAATTTCACGAAGATGTGGATGAACAAGCTTTTGAAAAAACACATAATGATATAATAGTAGAACAAATGCTTTCAACTTTAGGAGAAATAGAATCAGAGGTTATTAAACTTTTTTATATAGAAGAAAGAGGAATAACTGATATTGCTGACATTTGTTGTATAGAAGTTGCAGCAGTTAAAAAAATTCTTACTAAAGCTGTTGAGAAATTAAAAGAAGAATTTGAAAATGAAAAAGAGGAAAATAAATGATTGCTGGATTATTAACTTTAGATATGTTACCTGATTTGTATAATAAAATTGCAAAAGAAATAAAGAGTTTAGAAGCAGATAAAAATGCAATAGAGGTTATTCCAAAAGAGATAAGTAAAAAAGGATATGATTCTACTGGTTATAGATATCAATATCTTTGTAACGTATTAAATCAAGTTATTGGTTCTTGGCATTGGACATTAACTCCTGATTTAATCCATAATTATCAATATGAAGTAACAGATAAATGGGGTAATACCAAAACATATTTTAATGTTTGTGTAAAAACTACGTTGAGAATTGGTAATTGGATTCCGTCAGTCGATACAGAATCACAAGTCTCTTCTGTTTTTGAAATTTTGGATGAAAAAGTTCATTATGGAAATAATACGTCTCCTTTTGTTGGAGAAGCTATTAAAGGCTGCGTTACTAATTCTATCAAAAAGACTTTTGCTTTAGCTGGTTTTGGTGAAAGAGCAATGACTGGCGCTCTTGCCCGTGAATTTGGAGATGAATTACCTCCTGATGAAGAATTTGAAACTGCTGATTTCGAACATCCGGTAACTAAACCAATAAATAAATCAGTTCCAACCAAAGGAATAGAAATATATTCTACTTCATTTTATGATGCCAAAAACCCATATGGATTAGCACATTGTCATAGAACTAATTTCCCCCTCTCTGAAGAGCAAATGAATTTTTGTAAAAAAGAAAGATATAGACCTTCATCTGTGAAGGTAATTTCTGAGAGTAAGGGTAATATAAATAGTATAAAATTATCACCAGAGGAAATTGAATATGCCAAGGAACTTAAGCAAATTAGCTAATTTTCTTAAAAATTGTAGAGGAACTACAACACATAAAGATTTTGCGGCTAAATTAGCTGCCTTTTTTAATGAAGAGATTTTTATTTCTTATTCTCACTTAGCTAATATTGAAGCTGACCGAAAATCTCCAGACCAGTCTAAATTTCTTCGTTTATGTACAGAATTTATCAAAATTGACCATGACACTGCTCTTGCAATGTGGGTAGAACAGAAAAGATTAGTAGAAGCTAATCGTAAATTTAAAAAAAAGATAGATAATTTACAAAAAGAGTTTAATAAAAAAAATACGTTACCATTAGAGGATTAATGATTTCACTACCAAATAAGTATCCCTCTAGATTAATGACTGAGGTATATAATACAAACCCTAAAATACTCGATGAGTTTATTTTAGATATTGGTAAAGAGAGAAAAATCAAAGACATTTCATTTATAGCAGATATTACAAAAGCCTATAGAAAAAAATTTAAGGCTCCTTATTATAGGATATTTATCTCTAACCACTTTCCTTTTGACAAAAGGAATAAACAATATGTTTCTTTGCTTAATAGTGGAGAGATAGTAATTTTATTAGAACCGTTTTTGTTTAAGACGGAAGTTTGCAATTATTCTAGTTCACTCTTTATGATTTCAAGTGGATTGCCTATTATAAGTAATGGAAAGATTATTCAAACAGTTAAATTATATGATATAGAATATATAGCAACAAGGTTTTTTCAAACGGATGATACAAAATTATAGAGATTTATATGCCGGTAAAGTCATTGCTGTTATTGGGAGCGGCCCAACAGCAATAAAGTATAGTGGAAAAGAGGATATTGCTATTGTTCTTAATGGAGCAATTAATCTTGCCGCAAAAACTGACTATTTTATGGGATTTGATTTAAGTATTCCTGAACTTAGTTATTATTATTCTAATACGGCAATAACTAGATTAGTAGGAGCAAATATTGTTTCTATGGATAGAATTGTCTATCCAGATTTACTTGATAGACAAAGAAAAATTCTTAGAGGAGGACATGTTACTGAGAATGAATTTCATTTAAGCAATATTGTACCAAAATCTCCTCATGGATATTGGTTTTTTCAAACTAGAAAATCACCTATTTTTGATAAGGGAATGATGTATCTTTCAGCAATGGGCAATATATCAGTCCCTGGTGTAGAAACAGCTATTATTATGGGAGCTAAGAGAATCAATTTATATGGTATAGATTTAGGTAAAAGAGGATACTTTTATGCTCCTAGTAATTCTAAACAAATTAAGGCTTATCAGCCACAAAGGTCTAAGTTTATGAATGATTTATTAACTTTATGCTTACAAAATGGCATAGAAATTGGAGTTTGTCGTGGACAAACCTCAAGAGTGACAGTGGGGGAAAATATTGGCTAAAGGTAATGTAGCAGAAATTTTAAAACAACATTTAGAAGATATTAAAACCCCAAAACCAAGAATTATGACTGGATATAAGGATTTAGATGACGCATTAAAGGGGATTCGTCCATCAGATTTTGCAATTATAGCTGGAGGAACTGGAGAGTTTAAAAGTACGCTATCTACTAATGTACTTTTAGCAAATTTGAAACAAGGTCATTCTGCTGTAATGTATAATTATGAAATGTCTAATCTTCAATCTTTTCGAAGAATATTATGTGGAGAGATGTTAACATCACTTTCAGATTTGGAAGACCCGAATCAATCGAAAGAGTTAATTAAGGCCACAGAAGAAAAAGCAGCAGAATTAGTGAAAAGTAATCTATATTTTGTTGAAAACAATATTGATAACGTAGATATGTTACTTCTTGATATTGCTAGAAAAAAACAGGAAGGTTTTAATCTTTTTATTGTAGATTATATTCAATTAATTAATAGTGACAAAGGCTCAAGAGTAGAACAAATAGAATATGTAGCTAGAAAGCTAAGGAAAGCTGCATTATCAACAGATACAGTAGTATTAGGAATTTCTCAATTATCTCGCGCTCACAAAAGAGAAGGAGGGGAGCCGGATTTACATGACCTTAAAGGTTCCGGTGGTTTAGAGAATGATGCTACTCAAGTAATTTTTGTTTTTACAAAAAGATATAATGAAATTTTGAGAGCTAAAGGCATTACTAAAGCATATCTTCCTTCCTATAGAGAATCAGAGCTTGTTATTAAAAAGAATCGTCACGGAGAATCAGGTCGTCGTTCTCGATGTATTGTACTTCCGTCTTATTATAAATTTATTAATATAGAAGATACAGTGGGAGTAGACCCATCTAAAATTGGGCCATTTCCTTGTATTGGAGATGAAGGTAGATGTAATGAGGAAGAATTTATAATAATAGGTAATGAATTTTATTGCGCTCATTGTAAAAGTAGGTATAATACTCAGTGTTCTCGTTGTAATGATACTGGATATGTAAGATATACTAAAATGAGCCATAATTATGATTATGAGTATATTGGATTTTGTCCATCTTGTCCTAGAGGTCAAGCCTTAGTAAGTAGTATTAAAGCGACTAATAGTATTCTCGATACTCCACAAGATAAAATTACTCTTTTACCATTTATTAAACAGGTTACTCCACAGGAAGTTTCTGTGTAATGAAAATATATAAAGATTTTAGTTATGCTGATAGGGTTGGATATTATAAGTTTTTAGCAAATTATCCAGAAAAAATAGCCAATTACGAACTTCAACCATTTAATTCTATTTATAGAAGAATAGAAGAATTTGCAGATAGTGATTATAATAGGGGATTTTGGGTATCTTCTCCAAATCCCATTAATACAGGTTCGCTCTTAATTCCTCTTGCTATTAAATTAGGAATTACTTATGTTAATATATTAAATTTAACATCTAAAGATGTAGAAGAAACAATGGAGATAGTTAGGAATACAGAGCTTATTATAGATGAAATAGGTAGCGAAGGCCAAAGAATGACTTGGTTAGTTGATAAGATTATGCAAGAACGATATTCTAATGGTCTTATCACTTTCATTGGGTCTACTCGTCCATTTAGACAACTTAATAATACTTATAATGCAGCAACCTTATCTAAAATGGATAGTATGACTTGTTTTCGCGTAGATATAGAAACATTTGATATGTTTCCTTCTATGGATTCTAGTAAAAATATAATTTTAACGGAGAAATAAATGATTAATTGTATTGAAGAAATTGACCAACGAAATAACCTTGGTTCGGGTATGTTTCTTTGGGCTAAAGAAAAAAAACTTGATGTAATGATTACTGTTAAAAGTCTTCCTTATAGTCTTAATCTCTTTCCTAAAGATGAGCATGGAGAAGTAAAAAAGATGGAAACTCCATTAGATTATAATGTAGTAGGAGGAGTTATTGAAGAAGTTTTTGGATATAACTCTGCTGATACTTGGCTTATGTTTAAATCTAATGAAGGTAGAATCTTTGCTCTTAACACCAAAGAAGTTGTAATGATATCATTCATGGATGAGCCAGATGCAAAATAAGATTTTAGCGGTAGGAGATATTCAAATCTGCCCTAAATCTTATGACCAAATTGATAAATTTCTTAACGAATATCTTTTAGATTATATTACTAAAAATGATATAGACACTGTAATATTTCCTGGGGATTTATTTGAATATTCTAACTATACTAATAACTATGTGAGTAGTGCTTCTATAATAAAGCCGTATTCAAAATTCTTTGACTCTTTATCTTGGGTTAATCCTAAACATCTTAATAATTTTGGTAAGAAAGTAACAGTTATTATTGTTGATGGTAATCATGATAAAAGCTATGGTAGTTTTGCAAATGCCAATGATATATTTATTGCAGAACATATTATACATTCTTCGAAGACAATTGAATTATATAAACCACCTAGTTTAACCTGTGGATTCATTCTGGTTCCGTGGTTGATGCCTCATGAATATACGTCTCGTAGTGAGGTACTTGATTATATTAAGTTCCTTGCCTTCCAGTGTAAGTCTGAGGGGCTTATTCCGATATTGGTCGGACACTTGCGAGTTGTAGATTTAGAGTCTAGTATAAAGATAAAAAAATCGGATTATAGTTTCACTTTTTCTTCTGAGGAACTAAACTCGTTAGGTATTGAATATGGTATTTTAGGCGATATTCATACAAAACAAAATGTGGTTAATAAAATAGATTATATTGGATGTATTAGGCAGAGAAATTTTGGTGAAGTTAATAATCCTAGTGTATTTAGAGTTATTACTATTACTAATCAAGTGATAACACATGATAAATATGAGGTATGTAATTTTTTCCCTGAATATCATACTCTTACTGTAGAATCAGAAGAAGCTTTAGAGAAATTATTAGAAGATAATCATTTTATAGACAGAGATTTTTACAGGATTGATGCTTTATTTCCTACAGTTACTAAAAGTTTTCGTCCTAATGTGATTGTACGTTCAACTGTTAAATTAGCTACTAAAGAACTGTCTACTCCAACAAGAGTCCAAGATTTAGATGCTTCAAATTTAATTAAAATTTATAATGATTATACAAAAGAATTTGATGACTTAGAAAAAATAATGAAATATTGGAACGACACTAATGATACAACAAGTTAAAATAGAAAATTTATGTACTATTAAAGATGTAGAATTTGATTTATCCGATATTTCTGTTGCTATGATTGTTGGAGAATCTGGAAGTGGTAAGACAACTTTTATTGGTTCTATCTTTGCGTGTTTATATGGAAGTTTTCCTGATAAACCAGAACAGTCTTTATATGACGATGTTTTAAATAAAGAGGCACAAGCAAAGATATCTGTTACAATAGATATTTCTGGAAAATCATATGTAATACAAAGAATTATTGATAATAAAGACCGAAGATGTTATGCATATGTGTATAATATCAATGATATGGCTTCTCCTATTGTTGGCCCTCAAATAAAAGGATTTAATCAATGGATAAGTAACAATTTATTTGATAAAAATATCTTTTTAGCTCTTTATTATCTTAGTCAAAAAAAGAAAAATGACATATGTGATTTAGCACCATCAGTAGCCTCAACGGTACTTATGGGACTATTTGGGCTGGATTCTTTCTCAGATACTTCTAAAAAATACCAAGAATTAGCTAAAGATGCAAATAAAAATCTCGTATATGTAGATAACCAATTTTCAATAATAAGAACTGCTAAAAGTAGACTTGAAGAGTCTCAAATTAAAATTCAACAATGTTCTACTCAAATAGACGAATGTAATAAAGAACTTAGTGAAATTGACATGTTTTTAAATAATTCTGAATTAACAGAGCTATCTAAAAATATTACAAGAATTCAAACAGACATTGCGAAATCTCTTTCTTCAAAAGAGAAGTTAGAATTGTCAAATAAGGCAATAAGAAAACAACAAGATGTTTATAAGGTTCAAGAGAATTTAATTCGTAACGCTGCGTGTAAAAAAGGCGCTAATTTTGAATATCCATCTTGTCCATTTTTAAATGCTGATAAAATTGCTAAAAATTTACAAGATTTACAAGACCAAATTGACCGCAATAATAAGGATATGAGTAAACTTGATAAAGAGCTAGCTCAACAAAGAACTAAATTGCAAGAATTAACATCAGAAGATAAACCTGGATTTATAAATAAAAAAATTATTTCACAGGAACAAAAAAAGAATGTACTTTCTTTAATTGCTGCTAAAAATAAAGAACTAGGTGGATTAGAGAACGAAATAGAACATTTACAACAAATTATATCAAAAGAGTCTACATTAAAAAAGGAAAAAGAAATATTTAGAAAAAATGCTTTATATGCAGACTTTTTATATAGAACATTTGGTAGAAGAGGAGCGCCATCTTTAATTGTAGAATCTTCGTTAGAAGAGATAAATATAATTGCAAACACTATGTGTACAGAGTATTATGTGCCATTTAAATTTGCTTTAACCTTTACGAAGGAAGATTCTAATGAAACCCTTCTCGGCTCTTTGAACGTGGTATTATTAGATGAGGCGTCAAAGCCGCGACATGTATCATCCTATTCTGGAGGAGAAATGCAGTTAGCCCAAATTGTTCTTAGATTTGCTATTCAAGAATATCTCAAAAAATATTTAGCAAAAGATAAATTAGCAATTTTTATTGCTGATGAACCTTGGAGCGAAATGGATTCTAATTTAGCAGAATTAGCGTATAATATAATCAATGATAAGAGTGAATTAGCACAAATTTTAATTATTTCTCATGATACTTCTTTTTGTTCTAAATTTGAGAATGTTATAGAAGTAACAAAATTAGGTAATGAAACAAAGATAGAGTTGGTACAAAAATAATGACAAAAGAAATAGGTGATAGTCTCGGCACTTTAAGTAAAGAATTAAATAAGGAGTATGGAGAAGGTACTATTGTTGATTTAGATAACGAAGATATTTTTGATGTAGAAACTATTTCGACAGGCTCTTTAGTATTAGATGATTTAACTGGTATTGGAGGAATTCCTTGCGGAAGAGTAACTGAGATTTTTGGTAGTGAAGGATGTGGAAAAACTACAATTTGCTCTCAAACAGTTGTTCAAGCTCAAAAGATGGGCAAGAGATGTTTATATTTAGATACAGAACATACGGTTGATTTACGATATATGAAGAGTATGGGAGTTGATTTAAAAACACTTATTTTTTCTCGTCCTGCTATCGGAGAGGATGTAATGACAATTATTAAAAGATATGTAGAAGAAGATTTAGTAGGATTAGTTGTTCTTGACTCTGTTGCTCAAATGACTACAAAAGCTGAGTCAGAGGGAGACATTGGAGATGCTAATATGGGAGGAAAAGCTCGTTTAATGGGTCAAACTCTTCGTCTTTTGAGCAAGCCTCTCTTTGACCATAATGTTGCATTAATTCTTGTTAATCAGGTAAGAGATAAAATTGGTATTACATTTGGTAGTCCTAAGACAACTCCTGGTGGCAAAGCTCTTGCTTTTGCTTGTAGTCTTAGAATTGATATGACAAAACTAAAAAAGATAAACGGAGATAAGGCCATTCTTACTAAAGCAGAAATTGTTAAAAATAAGTTGGCGTGTCCTTTTGCTAAAGGAGAATTAACAATTGTTCTAGGAAAAGGAACAATTATAGAACAAGAGATGGTTGAAATAGGTGTTGAAAAGAATTTATGGACAAAGGGTGGAGCTTGGTATAAAATAGATGAAGAGACTAAATTTCAAGGCTCTGATAAGCTTGTAGAATATTTAACTGATTTAAGGAGTACGAATAATGAATTATACAAACAGTATCTCTCCACTTGTAGAGGCTAGTATGGGAGTTAATATGTTAGATATCGAAAAATTTAATAAAATTAATGATTTTGATATTAAAAACAGAATTGCTCGTATTGGTACAATAATTAACGAACAATTAGTAGTAAGAATGTCTCGTTTTTTGAGTGATATATATAATTGTCCTTTAAATAGAATTAAGAATGCAGAAATTACTAGTGCTAATAACAAAATAACTATTGAGCTTTGTTCTCCTGGTGGAAGTGCTTTTGATTCTATATCTATTTATAATATGTTAAAAGATGCTTTACCAAAAGAAGTAGAGGTTACAACTGTTGCGTTGGGATTTGTGGCATCTGGTGCATCATTAATTTATTGTGCTGGTAGTAAGAGATTTTCTACCCGTGGTACTAGATTTATGCTTCATCAACCATCTCAACCAGGAGGATTTCCTGTTGACAAAGATGTTTTAGAGAATCACAGAGAAGTATTAGCTTCGTTTGAAGAAGAGGCTTATTCAATTTATGCCTTAACTACAGGCAGAAAAAAAACTCAAATTCAGAAAGATTTATATAGAAAGGATTTTTACCTAACTGCTGTAGCAGCACTTGATTATGGTTTAGTAACGGATATTATGTAATGGCAAAATTTATAAAAAGTATAACAGATATTTTATATTCTCCTTCTTCATTGAAAAATTTTATGGAATGTCATAGAAAATTTTATTTTGATAAAACTGGTACTCCTAAAGCTGCTGAAGAATGGGGTGCTCTTTCTAGGGGAAATGCAGTACATTCAGCAATTGAGAAATATCATAAAAATAACTCTGTGTCAGAGGCAGAAATGGCTGATATGGGGGAAAAAGAATATAGAAGAGAATGGGGAGTTAGGAAAAGAAAGGGAATCAAAATAAAAACTAATTTTACTAATGATATTAAAGTATGTAGAAATATGTGCCTTGGTTATGCCAGATTTATTGCTCCTTTATTAACCGTTGTTTCTTCTGAAGCGGAAATCAATTTTTCACTTCCTAGCGTTTTTGATAGTATACCTCCAATTCATCGTATTACAGCTTTTACCTGTAAGTTAGACTTAATTTGTGATGAAGTTGATGGTTATTTATTAGCAGATGTTAAAACAGGAAAAGATTCTCCAACTGATTTTTATATAGAACAAGATTTTCAATTAGAAATGTATGCATATGCCTTAAATCATGGAGATTTTCAAATTTCTAAAGGTGACTATGGAAGTAAAACATATACTAAAATAGTCTCTCCTATTAGTAGAGATAAAAAAGTAACACAAAAAGCAATTTTAAATCTTAAAAATTTATTAAATGAGAATGGAGAGTTACAATCTAAACCAAATATTAGTAAAGTTGTATATAAATCAGATATTATGACTGAAGATTGTTTTCTTAAAACATTAAATCATACTCTAAAAGAAATTAAGCTTTGTTATGATGAAGATTATTGGCCTAAACACGTAGGAAGCATACATGCAACGGCGTGTTCGTTTTGTGATTATCAAGAAGTATGTAGGAAGGAGAATTAATATGCAAGTTAAGGTTAGTTGTACAGTTGATGATAAATTACTTAATAGACTTTTTAGTCGTACTAAAAGTAGTACTTGGGATAATAGATTAGGTGTTCGTCTTAAAGCTATGTTAGAAAGTTTAGATAAAAGTTTGGGATGTAATGATGGTATTAAATATATTGTCCCATTAGGATATGAAGCTAAGGTTAATATTTGTGAGGAGGCTAAATTAATATACAAAGCGGGAACAGAATTATGTATTAGAAAAAGGCAAGATTTTCAAAGTAGAACAGGAACCTATATTATTACATTGTCTGTATCAATTGATGGAGGTATGACATGGTGCAATGTTAATTCTATTGAGATTATAGGTAAAGAATTTTCTGGGGAATTAGAAATTTAATGGCTATTGACGATGATGTTTTAAGTAGAGATGAATATAAGTGTTCTTTTTGTGGAGATATTAATAATCTAGAAATACATCATATTTCTTATAGAAGTCATCATGGTAAGAATAGTAAAGAATATTTAGAAAGTTTGGCTAACAAAATTACTGTATGTCAATTGCATCATATAGCCATTCATCATCATGATTTACGGGTAATATATAGTGTCTTAGAACCAGACCGTCCATTAGTTGTCACTAAAGAAGTTTGGGAAAAATTAGATAAAAATCAATATTCAGGAGTTAATTAAAATGCAAGACAAGAAAATTATTAAGATGTATCCAAAGTGGCAGTTCGAAAAGTACGCTCGTTTACAGGGTTGGAAATTCGATTATATGGGTCTACACGAAGCTCATATCAATTCAAATAAACTTCCAGATTCAATGAAGTTTCAACCAAGCTATTTGGTTGACCAAGATTTCAGTAACCAACTTTCTCCTCTTACTTGGGTAGAAGTTAAATCCTGTTCTAAATTAGGTGTTTTAAAAATTCTTAAGAGTGAATGGGAAATTCATCAAAAATTTAATGAAGTTTGGGGAGTGTATTATGCTATATATCAACCAGCTACTAAAGATTTTGCTGGAGTAATACACATTGCTGAAATTGAAGAATTGCTTAAAGAAGATGGAGATTATCTCGTATTTAGTATAGAAGATATTTAATCTAAGAGGCAATTTATGAATAAGGTTATCGTTAAAACACTAGTCCCAAAAGACCAGAAAGAAATTACGTCATTTGATGTTAGTACGATAAGCAAAGAGGCTTTTGAAGAAGAGGTTGACCAATATGAATTTATTGGTATGGAGTACGAAAAGTACTTGTTAGACGATAATAGGAAAATCTTAATATTAGAATATCGGAGATTAAATGCCAACTAATAATTCTGTTCAAGACCAAAATACACAGAAGGTTCAATTAGGACACTTCATCCAGTTTAATGATAAGTTTGAATTAGGTAATGAATTAGTTTCATTTGATACGTGTCAACTTAACATTAATTCTATCAACAAGACTCTTTATCTTTCTGTTAAAAAGGGTGATAAAGAGGTAGTAGAACTTGGCAAAATTACTAGATGGAAATTGACAACAGGAAATTTTATCATTAAAGGTGTAGGAGAAGATTATAGCTCTGTAACAATTCAGTTTGCTATGGCTCCTACACTTAACCCAGGATTAGTAGTTACTATTTATATTTCTAATCTTGAAATATTTTTAGATAAAGTAAATACTACTAATAAAATTGTTTTTGAAAATTTAGTTATACCAAAGTAGGAGATTTAATGATTAATTTAAGTGATTTGAAGAAATTTATTGACGAAGCTTGTGATAAATTAGAGCAAGCTGGGTTTCCTTTAAATGAGGTAGATGTATGTTTAGATTATGAAGAGAGTTTAACTGACATAAAAATTAGTGAATTAAACTTATCTAATATATCTATTGTAAGTCACGATGATACAGATGGTATGCCATACTTATCTATTGAAGTTATTAAAAAAAATAATTAGGAGGAATTATGAGCGAAGTAGTAGTTTGTATTCCAAATGCATTAATTGATGATGGAATTCATATGGCAGGTTCCAATAAATTTCATGATTTAATGGATTATATTGGAGGATGTAGGTTTAGTGCTGTTAGAGACAAAACAGATAAAAGTTCTACATCATTAGAATTTAATACATCTGTTAGACAATTAGTTGTTTGTGCTCTTATTCAAGACGGAGACGACCTCCTTATTTATCGAAGAAAAAACAAGACAGGCGAAAAAAGACTTGCTGGTTATTATTCTTTACCTAGTGGTCATATGAATGCTTTTACTAAAAACTTTCATGCTGATATTGTAGATGATACCTTAAGAGAAGTTACAGAAGAGTTGAATCTTACCCCCATTGGTCAAGAAGCTGTCTTTTCTCCAGAAGGAGCTACTTTACCTATGAAAGTATGTGCCTTATTTCAAACATCTTCACCCGAAGATAATGGCGTTCATTTAGTGCATACAGGATTGTTAATTAAAATTGATGTCACAGATAAATTTAAAGTTTCTCTTAAAGAAACTGGTTCTATGGAAGAGTTGACCCGCGTTAATAGTAATAACTATTCAGAATATTTAAAAGAATGTGACTTATGGCTTAGATTAACTTTGCCTTGGTTTTCTCAATTAATTTTGTTATAAGGATATTTAAATGAATAAATTAAGTTTCAAAGAAGAAGTAGTGGAGGTATTAGGATAATGGCAGCACCAGATGTACAAGTAACAATCACTTGGGTTGGAGATTTAGTTAAAGGACAGATTGTGATTGATAAGACAATCAAGATGAATTTTGATATTTCTCCAATTAGTCAAATTGATGAAACAGTCGGGAAGTATCTTGATATTGTGACTGAAATTATCAAGAGTTTTAAACTAAAATAATGTTAGTACGCGGAAGATTTGTTATTGATGAGTCGGCTTTAAAAATACTTATAGCAGAATTACGACCATATTTAAATATGGATATTAAAGAAATATTTATCGAGTCAGACCGTTGTGTATCTATTAAGACTAAGTATAATAAATTTGACGTTGAAATTAAACTTAAACCAATAGTCTATAACGGACATTTAGCTATTGACTTATTTAAAATTTTTGTTTCTAAAGGATTAGAAATATCTTATTTAGTTGGAGCAATTGCTTCAAGTATAAAGAGTAAATTTAAAAATTATCCAGTAGATATAGAGGGAACAAAAATTATCTTTAATACTGTTAAAGCGTCTTATTCTGGTATTTTAAAAAAGGAGATTTTATTTGATGGCATCTGGAATATTGGTAAATAAATTTGTTTATGATAATTTACCTTCAATAGGTAGATTTTCTACTCACAATAATAATAGTAAACCTTTTGGTAAAGTAACTAATATTAAAAGTGATGAGGAAGGAAATTATATAATCAGTACAGAAATGAATAGTGGTTGGTATCCAAATAATAATAATTGGTATCCAAATAACACTTCATCCACTAATTCAGGTAATCCTCCTTGGACATATCCATATGTGGGTCATGAACAGGTTCAACCGGGTTATGATGATATAGTTAATAATTATACATGGCCTCCTCATACTCAAACATTAATTGAAAAAATATTAGATTTAGCTCGTTACTTACCAGGAGATGATTTAGAAAATATTATTAAGACACTCTCTCCTTCAGAAAAAGAAACTTTAAGATTAATTATTTCAAAAATTCACCCAGTATTAAGTAATGAGCCTATTGGAGACTTAGAAATTTAATGTTAGAATTTACAGGGCCGTGGATGGACTTTCCTATTCCATCAGAAGTTGTTAGAGACGAAGATTTAGAAGCAGCACAAACAGATTTAACTAAATATGCTAAATTAGTCTTAATTAAAAGATTAAGAGAAAATGCTGATTATACAGTCTTTTTACCTAGTTTGACTTCTTGTAAAGCAATTGACGAAGTAAAAGGAAGAATAGGAATTATTTCTAAAACAACAGACCCTAATTTTTACTTAACCCAAGGAACCGCTGTTCTTGATTCTCTTATTTTGGGAGGAATCCAAACTTTTGAAATAGATAAACTACCTACAAATGGATTACCTACTATTTTATTTAAAGTTTCTTCTTTAATTGAGAATAATCAAATATTTGATACAGTAATGAATAGAAGAGATAAATTACCTTTGGTGTATTGGGTTGCTAAAACAAAATTAATGGATACGCAAGAGAAGTCTTTGAGTGATTTAGGCTTTGCTCTTTATGAAGAGGAAGGGAAAGAATTACGAGAAGCTCTTTTCTCTTATGGTGTTAATGTTTCTGATTTATCCGATTTTACTGCAATAGAGAAGTATAGACAAAATTTAATGTATGTTTCTGAAGCAGATTATTATCAAGTAGTTCTTTATGATAAGATTGGATTTTTTGGTGCTTTAGGTGGAATTAGTAATCCTATTTATAGACAAAAATTATCTCATTCAGCATTTATTACAGATAATAGAGCAGATTTTTATCCAAATGATATTCAAGACTATATATTAAATATTGCTGATAAAGATTATATTAACTACAGATTTAAAGTAGTTGATATCAATGGGATTGCTTATTTACAAGTGCAATGGCGTTTCCCCCAAGCAAGTTATGCTAAAAAACTTTTAGCAAGAAGAAGCTTTTCGCCATCAGAGCTTGTAACTCTTTATACGAAAAAAGAACTCTAAGGAGAATTAAATGTTAAAAGAAGGATTAAAACGTGGAGATTCTGGGGCTGCTGTTAAAGCACTTCAGACTGTAATTAATAAAACAGGATTAACCATTCTTAATGTGGATGGTATTTTTGGGCCAGCTACAGAGGCCGCTTTGATGAAATTTGGTGTAGGGAAAGTTCTTACTGCTGAAGCAATTAAACTCATTGAAGGTTCTGTTATCAAAGTAAAGCCTCAACCATATCCCAATTGGTTAGATACAATGCTTACAATTGCTTTTGGAGAAATGAAAGCAGGAGCACGAGAGATTGGTGGTAATAATATGGGGCCGTGGGTTCGTAAATATATGGACGGTAATGAAGGGAAGGAATGGCCGTGGTGTGCAGGATTTTCTTTGTGGTGTGTAAAACAAGCTGCGTTACCTTTTAAGCCACCTATTAAAGAAAAGTATTCTTCTGGACGTATTGGTAAAGAGGCTAAATCAAAAGGTTGGCTTACCAAAGATATTAAAAAGGTTTATCCTGGTTGTCTTTTCTTAGTTGAAGACCCTGATAAAAATCCTTCTCTTTATCAACATACAGGTATTGTTGCTGAAGTTGGCCCAGATTATATAGTTACTATAGAAGGTAATTCTCGTATTCCAGGTGAAATTGGTGGAGATAAGGTCTGTAGTAAACATAGAGGAATAAAGAATCTTACATTTGTATTGTTGCCAAAAGTTTTGGCGTAAGGTAATTCTATGGGTAAAGAATGTCCTAAATGTAAAACATACAAAGAAGATGTAGAATTTCATAAAAATAGTTCATCGAAAAATGGTTTATCTTCTTATTGTAAAGTGTGTAGACATAATATGGATAAAGAGCGCCAATTATATTTTGACCAAAGAAAAGATATAAAAAAGTCATATGACCAAGAACGTCAAAATAATGATAGAGAAGTTATTAACGAACAGCATAGACAATATTATAGAAGAAATAAAGAGCAAATAAAAATTAAACATAAGGATTATTATGATAGTAACAAAGATATAATAAATGATAAGAAAAGAATATCTCATATAGAAACAAGTTATCAAATCTTTCTTTTAAAAGATAAGTTTATAAGGTTAAAAGGAGGTGAATGCGAACATTGTGGATTAATTTATGATATTTATAATTATCCTTCTTTTGAATTTCATCATATTGACCCCAAAATAAAGGAATTTGAAATTAGTAGAATGGGGTTATCCGCACATTCTTATGAAAAGCAGAGAGAGGAAATAAGTAAATGTTTATTATTATGTTCTAATTGTCACAGAATATTGCATTCTGTTAATGCTAAAAGTAATATAGAAAAATTCTTTAAGGAGAATAATTAAATGGAAGATGTAAAAGTTGGGCAAGAATTAACAGTTGAACCAGAGCCAACAAGGGGCTTCATTACAGAAGAGATTACTACGGAGTTTAGAACCAAATTGGTTGCTCTTATGGACGAATATGGAGCAAAGGATTTTGTGGGCGCAGTAGATAACGTGGAAGATACTTTATTTCAGGGTGTTGTAGTATCACATACTACTTCTCGTAAATATCTTGTTTCTATTGGGCGTTTTATTTTGAATATTGCTCAGATTCCTGGCCCTAAAATTGATAAGTTTTTAGCTGAATATTTTGAAGAAGAAGCAAAAATCTTTGCGGAAAAAGAGCGTATGGAAAAGGAACAAAATGAAGCACAGAGCGAAAAAAGTAATTAATCTTGTTTTGCCACTTTTAGCAGGAGCAATAACATATTACTTTTTTCCAACAACCTATATTTTGATAGGAGTTATTGTTGTAGGTATGTATCTTTATGGATATTTTACCTACAACATTGGTTTTGATGAAGGTGTATATATGGGAATTGCAAGTACTTCTAAAAGATGGAGTCAAGGAATCAAATCACAATTGGGAGCAATACCCAATTTCAACACCTTGCCTAAAGGAAACAAAAGTATAAAGGAAGAATGGGATGCCTAAACAACAAGTAATTGTACCAGAGGGGTTTGAACCATTTGATTTTGGAATAGACCTTATATTAAACCAAAGTGAGTATGAATCCGGTGCTCTTCATCTTCATTTTAAACCCAGACTTATTGCTACATTAATAAATCCTTTTGTTCTTGAGAGAACTGGTAATATGATGGACTTACTTGCAGGACAATTTACTGAAGATGGTAAAGCAATGTCTAATACAGACTTTGGAAAAGAAATGGATAAGGCTTTAGGAGATGTTTCTTCTGAGGCTGGAACTCTGTCTGCGGGGACTGAATTAAATGTCTTCGGAGTTATTGGGGTATTTTCTGGAGAGCATTATGTTGCTAATAAACTAGGTTCTATTGAAAACGCCGTTGTTATTGGTACTCCTACATTCTCCAAAACAATCACCATGATTCCTGCTTGTGAATGTATGGTTGATTGGGCTGTTATAAATGGTAGTGGAATCATGGTGACAGATATTACTGTACAACAATTAGTCGATAGATTTTACATGGAAAGAACGAAAGGTGCATCAGAGCGAAGAATTTCTGTCTATTAAAGACATTTTTTCTAGACCTTTATTTGTTAATTGACGGCGAGCTTTGATTGTTAACATACCCTGAGTAATTAAAAATGCTTCGTGATTACGAATTGTTTCTGGGCTTTCTCCTGTAGCTCCACAAAGAGCAGAAAGAGAAAGCTCATTTGTTTGATGTAGTAAGGACATAATTTTTAAATCTAACCTATCAAAACCACCTTCATAAATACCTAATTCTTCCATAATACTAATTGCCTTTTCTTTAGATACATAATTTGAAATAGTATATTCATCCAGAAGAGACTTCAATATTTGAACAATGTTTCGAGGTACTCCTCTAGACCTATTTGCTACTTCATGGATGATTTCAGAATGTAACTGTAATTTAAGAATCTCAGAATGCATTTGTGTGATTAGAATCAGTTCATCTTGGGTATAATCTTCCATCTGGAAAGCTCTTAATCTTGATTTCAGAGGCTGAGACAGACAAGAGATATTATTAGTAGCAATGGCAATAGTGTAGTCATAAGAGCTAGGATAAGTTACACCATTTACACAAACAAGTCTATTTTCAAGGAATGGACGCAGAAAAAAGTCTAATTTAGAATTAGTAGCGTTCCATTCTTCAAGAAATATAATAGAATTATTTGGTAGCATGCCCATTGCATTAGCAACATCGACAGGAGTAGTGTCTACTGCACCTAATGTCTGTATATTTACAGAAAGAGTTTTAGCGATTTCGTTAATAAACATAGTTTTCCCTGTTCCACCTGTTCCAGAGGATAGGCAGAAATGAGGAAAATATGTTTTTCTTATCTTTGCTGCATTTGCAGCTCTTTCTAATTGTTGTTTAAGTGACTGTTGACCAATTATTGAAGTGAACAAAACTAGCACCTCCAGTCGCTTATTATACCCACCGCCTCCTGTTTGCAAACGTCTCGAATTGGGTAAAATAGAGCACAGACCAAAATTAGGAGAAAAATTTGATTCCCAATTTAGATTCATTAAGTAATATAAGAAAGAAGAGATTAAATATAGCAGAAGACTATCTTATTATGGTAGCTCCAGTACAATATGATTTTGATACTCCAATGACGCATGAAGTTTATATCAATAAGAGACAAGATGTACTATATTCTGTTTATTCATTGAAAGAAACAAGTGAAATCTTGTTTATTTTAAAAGCAGAAACTGATTTAGGTAGTATTAATGATGTATCAGTTATGACAGGGCCGAGTAGTGGTTTTAAATCTATGATTAAAGAACTTAAATTAAAATTAGTTAAAAAAGATTTTGGAAAAGAAGAGAATGTCTAAGTTAAATGATATATTGGATGTTTTGGGTAAGGTTGACTTATTAAAGGCAGGAATATATCCTTCTATAAAAGTATCTCGACCATATTCTCTTCCAATAGAACAATTAATTCAGACCATTCTTTCACATCACTCAGAAAAATTAGGTTCTACGCCATTAGGGAAGGTAATTTCTAACATATCTAGCATTAGAGACCCTCGTACTCAAACCCCTTTATATGGTCATGGGTTTTTAAAAAATTCTCTTTCTCTTTTACCAAGAGATGAGAAAGGATTTAAATCTTTAATGCAAGTTATTTCTACTTCAGCGCCCAAAATTAACCCTGGATATGAAGGATTTGCAAGTGGGGCAATGAATATTAATATAGATGCTCATAGAGGAAACTTAAAACAAGAAGCAAGAAAAGAATCTGGGGCAAGTCCTTTGACTGGATATCAATTAACTCCAGATGGTAGTGGATATGTCCCTAGTAACTCTACTTTTAAAAATGGTAATTGGGAAACAAGAAGTAGATTAGGTGTAAATAATACAGGACAAATCATTCCGAGGTCTGTTATTCCTAGACAATTATTTGAAAATTTTGCTTCTTTAATGGATGGAGTACAAATTGACCCTGGAAGTTTTGTTCGTAAAGGAAATACTTTAGAGGCAAAGATTCACGGTGGCTCTTTATCTAAAGGTATAGATGTTGTTGCAGATGAAAGTGGTGTTAGATATAAATTAGGTATGGGTAATAAAAATATTATCGTGCCAGGAGTTAATATAGAGAAGGGTTCAGTTAGCCCAAAGACTATTCCGTGGCATCATATTACTCAAATTCTCAATTCTTAAAAAACACTTACTTAGTCTGCGACGAAGGTATAACATATGGGTTTCAAAATATTACTTTATTATCGAGAGGTAAGATGAAGAGAGAAGAAGAAGTTGTGGTTCAGTCTCCAGTAAAAAGACAGGACTTATTTGAAATGAAAGATTTCAAAGAATTAAAATTTATGGGTTATTACCCTTGTTTTTTAGAGTCTATCTCTGCTGATAAGACAAGAGTTATTATTAGGTATGGAAAATGGATGTGGGAAGCTCCTGCAACATGTATTAATATTGGATTAAATTAAGGAGATTAAATATGGATTATCAAAAGTTGATTGAAGAAATGAGAGAAAATCGTATTCCTAGCAAGGATATTATTATCGAAGCAGTACAAAATGCATCTAATACAATTATTTCTCGCATTGAAAAGGCGGATGTAATTAATTCTGATATGATTGATGTAATTAAGACAGTTTGTTGTTTATCAGATGTTAATTGTCATGATATCGCCATTTATGATGCTCGTTTTTGTCAATTTGCTTGGAATGCTTTTTGTAGTAATGAATTCTATAAGACTATTGAAGATTTGAATGTTCCAATCAGTGATAAATTGATTGAAACTGTTCTTGAATCTGTTTTGAAGTTTCCCGAATATGAGGGAGCTAATATTCATCGGGCTTACACCAAAATTTTTGAAGTAAGTCACTATTTGATTCAAAATGGCTATGTGACAGTTATCGATGAAGGAGAATATGAAGGAGAATTGTGCCTAACTTCTTTAGGGAAGAAGGTTAATTCTGATTCTGCAACTCCAGATTCAGATATTAATGTATAAGGAACAGAATTGAAACATTGTTATGAAGATGAGGCTATACACGAGAGAAGAAGAGAGGATATCAATTCTTTTGATTGTGACAGAGGTATCATTAGATTATATGGTGATATAAGTCCCAAAACAGTAAAAGAGGTAAATGAATTTGCCTCTGATTTTAACACACATCCTTTGGGAGTCGGAGTTTTAAGTCCCGAAGGAATTATTAAAAAGAAAGCTATTTGGGTAGAAGTAATGTCTTCTGGAGGATGTGTTCAAAGTGCATTAGCAATTTATGATATTTTAACTACGGCATTTCCATCTTTTGTAGATATTTATACTTCTGCTGTTGGATATATTTCTTCTTCAGCAAATTTGATTTATTGTGCTGGAACAAAACGCCTAGCGTTACCTAGTACACAGTTTCTTTTAGATAAACCTGTAGCTCTTATGATAGATGGAACAACAAATGACTTTGAGCTACAAGCCGATTATGTACAGAGAATTCAGTCTCATATGACTAGAGTTTATAGTACAGTTTTTAAAGGAGCAAAAGGTAAGAAAATTCTTACACAATTATCAAATGAAAATCAAGTTCTTTTATCGGTTGAAGAGGCTTTAGCAGTTGGTTTAGTTACAGATATAATGGGACTGGAGTAAATTAGTGAAAATTTATGTAACAAGATTTGGCTCTTTGATTACTAAAGAGTGGGGAGTTCCATCTCTAAGAGATATTTCTTATGGTCTTGCGAATATTATTCGTTATAATGGCTCTTCAAGAAAGTTAATTAGTGTAGCTGCTCACTCTATTTTTGTTTATGAACTTGCAACTTATTTTAAAGAGCCTTTAAATATTAGATTACATTGTTTATTACATGATGCAGCAGAATGTGTTATTGGAGATATTCCGTCTGCATTTAAAGTGCCTGAAATTATTACTATTGAAAATCAGGTTCTTGATAGAATTCTTGTTTCTATGGGATTAACATCTCCTAATCAATCTGAAGCAATTGTAATCAAAAAGTATGATTATGAAGCTCTTTGTATTGAGATTCATCATTTAGATGGTGGAGGAGAGGGGAATAAAGATTTAGTACATCGTCCTATTTTAGAATATCCTTTTGATTTAATTAGTAAATTTAACGAGAGACTTCAGACTTTTACTAATTGGGATGAAGAGTACGAGGTTCTTGCTAGACAACTATTAAAAGAATTTCATGTTTAACGCTGTGGTTCTGAGGGTAAAATATATTATGACTAAGCTAGAACAAAAAATGTGGTATTTTCAGTGTTTGGGGTTTGACTTTCCCACTGCTTTATCTATGGCTAGTGCAGAATTGGAAAGTGAAAGGCAAATAGAGACAAATGATACCGCAAGTATTTTAGCTAATTTAATAATTTAAGTTTGTATGTAGCTACTAGAGGGATGGAACGCCCAGGTACACACAAGAACGGCTCTAGGCATAGTACCCGTTTTGAATGGTGAGAAAGTTCTGGTAAGTCGTGAGTCCCTTTATTTTGGAGAATTGGTAGAGCCAGGTTTATTACGACATCCTGCTAAGATGTTGAACCCTAAAAGGTTCCGAAAGTTCGAATCTTTCATTCTCCGTATTTTAATATATTATAGGAGAAATAATGTTCGATTTATCAAAGTTTCAAGATATTATGTCTGCTGCTAAAAAGGATGGAGAAAAAATAACAACACCTTTAAAACATAAAACACCTCCTCCAATTAAACAAGAAAAATTAGCAGTAAATAAGAGTGAAAGTAATACTCCAACAAAACCTATTTCACCTGTAATATCTGATACATCTGTTTTTATTTCGAAAATTTATGCGACTGCTAAAGAAACTGGAGATAAGAAATATTCTCGTAAAATAGAGATTCTTTTAAGTAATGATAATATCTTGTCTCTTTATTGGGACAAATATGGGAAGCTTTACTACACTATGCATCCAATTGGTGTTAGTGAAGGTATGACAGGTCAATATATTAGAGACCATGAAGCTTATGAGTTGATTATTAAAGATGGTAAGGTCATAGAAATAAAAGTACCTGAAACAATCAAAGAAAATCCAGAAGAATTTGCTGGTAATAGAGTTGCTCCAAGAGAGTTAAATGCAAAAGAGACTAAAGAGCCTATGAGATTTGTCCCTTGTACAATTCATAAGACTTATACAGCAAAGAGACAACCAAGAACAGATTGTCCGCAATGTAGGAAGTTATATAAACAAATGCATCCAGAAACTCAATAAATGGCATTCTATATCCTATATAGGAGATTATTATGTTAATTAATATAGTATTATGTTTTATTATAACAATGATAATATTATTGTTATCTTGTAACAAATATGTACGATGGAATAGAAAAAGAATAGCAGAATGGATAAGGTCTGAACATGATATCAATCCATATTTGATTCCTTTGTTCTTTTGCTCTTCAGATGATTTGATAACCTTCTCCCTTATCGAAGGAATTTATGATAAGGATATACAATCTATAGTGTGTTATTTAAGAGGAGAATAAATATGAAGTTTTTTATTAGTTTTATTATTGCAATGGTGCTTTTCACTTTGCCTTGCTGGGCGCTGGATTCAGAATTGAAGGATACAGCTTTTCGTTATACGTCAGAAGTTGTAACATATGATGGTTGCTCAGAGTGTTTTTATCCCGATAGGGATTCTTGCCTTGCTCTTTATGAGAGAGATGGAGTTGGTTATTGGCTTACCTCAGATGTACCCGAAGTAGGGCTTATTAGTGTCGATGGACATGAAGCTCAAATTTATAAGCGTGGAGTAGGTTGGGTGGTTCTTGTAACGGAGACATATGCCCCTTTTCTTGGTATGACACCTCATACATTTTATGTAAACGACGGAGAAGAGTTTTATTACAGCGATATCAATCAATATCAAACTGTAACCAAGGGTCACGAAGTACATATGGATGCATTCTTTGTAGAAATGAATACCACACCTTTGCCGGAGAACGAGGGCGCTCCAGTCTTCAACCACATGGGGGAAGTAGTTGGTATTGTGGTAGGAAAGGCAGAACCATGCAAGAAATGCCCAAGTTATAAGCCTTGTGGTGGCACTAGATTTATTAGATTAACATTGGATATGTTTGAACCTGTGTTAGAAATGGGAGAAGTACCAAAGATTGACCCTGTTTTTATCGAAGAAATTTATCCAGAAGTAATTCCTGAAGTAGTACCTCAACCTGATTTTAGTTATCAACCTGATGAAGAACCTGAAGTTATTGTTGTTGAAGGAAGGGGTTAAAATGTTATTTGGTATTTATGAGATTGAGTATCCTGATGAGGGTCATATAATCATAGAGGCTGAATCAGAGGATGAAGCCAAACAAAAATATAACGAACATACTGGTACGCCAATGGAATTTGATATGTTAGGTATTTTTGATGTTTGTCAAAGTTGCGGACAAGCAATATTACCCGACGAAGATTAATGTATTCTAAGACGGAGATAAGTAATGGAACATTTGGAATATAATGTATTTTATTCAGGGACAAATCTTTTAACCGCACTTGATTATCTTAATAATATTGCGACTAAAGAGGGTTGGGAATTGGTTAGTGTTGCTGGTGATTATAGTAATGGGTATGTATTATTTTTAAAGAGGGTCATTAAAAATGAATCTATAGCAAAACCCACGGAGGTTGAATCGTGCTAATTAATACAATTAAGACACTTTTTATTGTGTTGATATTATTTTTATCAGTATCTTGCGTTCCTGACACAGAATATAAACCAAATCCTACTGAAACAGTCTTGGTGTTGTCCAAAACTATTGCAGGAGATAGTTTTAGCGGGCATATGTACATAGTGGAAACAGATAAAGGAACATGTTTAGCTGGTGATGGAGGATGGGCATATCCTAAGATGACAATAGGAAATAGTTACAATATCAGATATACAATGTATAACGGATATAAGTATGTCCTTAGCATAGATGAAACATTAGTAAATGAAACAAGTCAACGAGGTGCAAAATGCAAGTAATTTGTAAGGTATGTCATGGCAGAGGTCGTGTGGGTGGGACGGGAAATCCTATTGAAACAGCATTCCTAAGAGGTATGACAGAATTACTTACAGGGGGAATGAGTAAAATTCCAGCAGATATTGATGGTAGTATCGAGTGTGATGCGTGTCACGGTACTGGTACAATTGAATCTTTTAAGCGTAGTTTAGTTCAAAAACTAAAAGATGCTTGGTATCAACTTATTAATCCATAAAGAGGTAATATAATGAATGTTATAATTTATTCGTATACAGATGATGATTGGGAAGAGCGCCAACAAATGCATATTGATGGCAAATTCGTAATGAGTGTTGGCGGTGGAGAACCTGAAGATATGAGAATTGGCAGGGATTTAGTTCCTTGTCAAGAAATTGCTTCGTTTATGAAGAAGGCTTTTGATGCAGCTAAGAATGGAGAAGAATTTACTCTTGAAGTTAAAGAGTGTACTGAGGATGAGTGGGATGAGTTGTAAAAAGAATAGTAAAGAAAAGAATAGTAAAGTAAAGAAGTGGAGAAGTTATTCTTATCAATTATTATTTTGGTATCCTACATGTTATCAGTTAAAACTTTACATAAATGAAGAATTAGCTATTCCGGTAGGATTTGTCCAGAGAAGTAGAACAAAATGGTTTGGTGCAGAAGATGGTCATCAAATTGACAACCTTATATATGGCAAAACAAAACATGAAGTAGCTAAACAAATCTTAGAAAGATATTATTTTGAACCTGATAAATGGAAGTAGATAAATGTCACCAATTTTAATTATAGGTTTTTCTATTGCATCTTATTTTTTCTTAAAGGCTCTTTATTCTTATATTAGATATAAGCGAGGAGAAAAAGAATATCAGAAATTAATAGACAAGAATCATTATGAGAATACTAAAGCAGCACTAGGTGAATATGGAGTTGATTATACTCCAGAACAAGCAAAAGAGACAATGGATATAATAAGGTCTGTTGTAAATAAAAATTACAACAGAAAACTACAAGGCAAAAAGCCACAAGTTGCTTATTCTCAGAGAGTGGTTGAGAATCCAGATGGAACCAAGAGATATCAAATTTTGGCAAATGGAGAAGTTCACGGAGAAGTTTTCGGTGTTACTTTTAAAGATACTCAGTTAATTAAAGATTAGGAGAAAGTTATGTATAAACAAAAAACTGTAACAATTACTTGTCCAAATTGCGGTCAAACCAGAACAGTACCAGAATCAGATATGAGAGTTCATGCAGATTGGGAAGATGGTGGTTATTGTAGCGAAGAATGTTCTAAGGCATCACGAGGAGATTACCATCGAATATTATGGAATGTTGGTAAATGGGTAGAGAATTTATGGAAATGGAGAGGATAAGACAAAGACTCTTTATCTTAGGAGAAAAATGAAATATTTAATTAGTTTAATTGTTGTGTTGTTGTGAGGGAGATAAAGAGAGAAGATGGAGATATGAAAACAATTAATTTAGATGATTATAAAGATTTTGATATTTTAAGTTCGTGGTATGAATTAACCAAACAATTTGAAATGTTAGAAGGGCGTTTGAGGTTAGAAGGTTTTTCAGAGGATGATTATTTGGATTTGACCACTCACGAAATGGTGGATTTATTATACAATCATCTAAAGGAACAACATCGTAAGACTCCAGAAGGAAGAGAAACACTTCGACAACACGAAGAATATATGAAAGTTCATTATCCAGAAGACTCTTAATTATGGGTAAAATAACTATGGAAATGTGATGAAACAAAACTTGCTATCTCGACGGCTCCAGCGCCCTTCATCAGGCTTCCACTGGAGCTTATTTTTTTATTGGAGAAATGATGGAAACTAAAGTGTGTAGCGTGTGTAAAAGAGCCTTGCCTTTTGATAGATTTGGCCCAGATAAAAGAAATAAAACTTATGGTTTAAGATGTGAGTGTAAAGATTGTAGAAAAGATTACTATAATTTACACAGAGATAAGTTAAATGAACAACATAGAGCTTATAGAATTAATAATCCAGAACTTTATGGTGCATATCGTATTAAAGCAATACACAGATATTTTGTTATAAAACATAAACAAATTCTTCATTTAGGCGGAGAATGTCGTATATGTCACTTAAAATATAATATAGATAATCAATATATGTTTGCATTTCACCATTTAAATCCTGAAGAGAAAGATAAGACGGTTAGTGACTATAAAGATTTTGAAGCCTCTTTGGTAGAAGTGAATAAGTGCGAATTATTATGTCACAATTGTCACAGTGGCTTGCACGCAACAAATAATGAAATGTGCGTAAGAGATTTAAAAGAACAATTACTTGTCGATTTGAAGTAATTCTTCTATAGAGGCTCTTTTTTGTCTAGTTAAACCGTTCATCATATACTGGAACTGAAAAGATTTAATGAGGGAAGGATTTATTCCTCCCTCTTTACCTTCAATATAGGTTTGTCCGTATTTATCTATGTTGGCTTGTTTACGAGCCTCAAAACTTTCCATACCTGCTTGTGTTTTTAAGAAACCTGCTTGCTCTGCACCTTTTTTACTATAATGGGTTTGATGTGGCAAAGGTGGTTTATCTTCTAATGGTTCTGGTTCTGAGCCGCCCAGGAAAGGATGACCGGCAAAGCTGGTCACGTTCTTTACATCTCTTGTTTTGTTTAAATTTAAACATCTTAAACATCCAGCGCAACTATGAGGATTTCCATCATCGCTCTCTTCACCTGTTCCCATATCCTTTCCTCCACGACAAGGAGAAATCATAAAACCTTGGTTTCCATTCTGTAGTCTTTGAATAAGAGCTAGTTTTTGGGAATGTTCTGGTCTACCATTAATAGATTGAGCGAACTTAGAGATGTATTCTTCATCTTGAAGAGGAAAATGCGTATATTCTAAATTAGTATTTTTTAATCTAGCATCTTTATTATGTCTTAATCCGTGTTGGACGGCAATACCAGTAGCTCCAGCATTAAGAGCAGAATGAATGGCGTGTGCTTCTGGTTCAGTCATATCTTCGAATCTAGGAGCAGAAATTTGCATTGAAACATTAGGTAAAGAGAAAAGACCACTTAATTCATGCATGTAGTTTTTATCTAATTCATCTACAACAGGAATACCAGTAGATTTAGTTAGAGGAACTTTAGTGTATCCCCAAACATTAACTAATGGTTTTCCATCTTTTCCTACTTGAGAGAAGGCATTTTTTAAACCAGCTAAGTGTCTTGTTGAAATTTCTTTGATAGTATTTAAGTTAATAGAACCGTCAGGATTATAAACTTGTACTCCTCTTTGTTGTAAACCTTTCATTAATTCATCATCAAAAGGCATAGAATTACCAGTAGCTATTTTTTGAGGGTCAAGTAAAAATCTATGTCCCATAAGTAAATCACCAGAAGGATGAAGTCTCATATTTCTTTCGCCCGTTTTAGCAACATATGTTTGAAGCTCTTTACCTAATCTTGGCCCAAATCCAGCGGTTAAAGAGGCATAGAAGTTCTTCATTCCTGATTGAGTTGCTGTAGGTTTAGCTAAAGCTCCTAATTCAGCAAAACATCCTCTACACATTCCAGGTCTTTCACAATCATGTCCAGAGCAAGTAGCAGCGTTAATTTGAGGAGTAATACTTAGGCTTGAAGGGAATATACCTACTTGAGGGTCAAATCCATGTTCTTCTACTGTTCCCCATCTTTGTCCAAATGCTTGTATATTTTGTTTCTGGGCAGTATCTGCCATATTATAGACTTGTTTTGTTTGTTCTGGAGTTAAATTAATAGAATTATAAGAAGTTGATTTACCTCTACCTGTTTTATATCCTTTAAACATTTGGGGAAAGTAATCTACCATTCTTTTAATTAAGTCTTTGCTACTCTTAGTGTCTCCTTCTAATTGTAAACCATTTGGAGAGTTTTTGATTAGGTTCTTTATCTTTGTATAATCATTAATTTGTTGTTTAGTAGCCATATAAGGAGCTAATTCTCTCATAAGTTGATTTTCTAAGCCTGCATCTGTAATGGGATTACCAGCATTATCTTTTCCAGAAAGAGCCGCTATAATCATTTGTTTATGTTGACCCCAATTTGGAGTTGTTAAAAGACGAGCAGCGCCAGATAAGTTTACAACTCTACCAATCTTACTATTGCCAGCTTGAGTTAAACTACCAGCACGGTTAGTTTCTTTAATAACTAAGTTATGAAGTGTCTGAGCTTCTACATTAGGATTCTTTTTGGTAGAGACACCTTTGAAGAATTCAAATGATTCAAAAATTTTATCTGGATTTAACAAAATTATCCTCTAATTTTAGGTTGATATAGTATTTTACCCTCTATTATGCTCTTAACATGTTAAGCAAGCCTGGATTTGGGGTATAATACATCGTTATGGGAGACTGAGTGGGACGATACGCACCAATTGAATAGAGGAGATATAAATGGTTAATGATGAAGAAGCTTTAGAACTTGGAAAGAAAATACTTGCTCAAAGAGAAAGAGAAAATAAAAAGCAAATGAAAATTATTGCTATACATACTGAAGCTAATCAAAAAATTATTGATGAAATTGAACACCTTCAAAAACAATATGAAGAAATGCCTTTCGAAGTTGCTTCTTTTATTTTAGGTTTTTTTGAATCTAAAAATCAAACTATTTGGTCTGGGACTAGTTCTCATACTATGTCTATATGGTACAGAAGATGTGAATCACAGTTAAAAGATAAACCTATTTTAGCATATTTAGAAGAGGTGGTTCATGATAGATATGGAGATTGTAACCTTTCTTATCAGATTCACTTTTTTGATACAAAAGAAGAGTTGGGTAAGTGGATTATGTTATATGATACAGAGTCGAGAAGAATAAGGTATGTGTGGGAAGATTATAAGTGTATTAATATCGAAGCAAAAGAAGTGTTTATTTTGGATGGAGAAGTTATCGGAGAGCGAAAAGTAGACAGAAGTTATGTTAGTTTATAATTGTGTCAAATGTTCGAGATGATGACAGTTATGACACAAACAAATACACTTATCTATTTCTTCCCAAAAGTTTGGATTAGTTATATATTTTATATTTAACTCTAATTTTTTAGAATCTGGGTCTTTGTGATGGAAGCATAATACTAATGGGTTAGTTTCTCCACAATGATAACAACCTCTTGATTGCTTATAATCATAAAATAGTATTTGTAATTTTTTAGTACGACGCCGCGCTGTTTCAGGATTGTAATAACTCTTTTTAGTATAAGATTTTACTTTTTCTTGGTTGTTTTTTCGAAAATTTCTCGAATATTCTCTAAGTTTATCTTGATTCTCGCTCCGCCATTTTTTCATATAAATCTTTTTTTGTTCTGTAGTAATCATAAGATATATTATCCACAAAATTATGAATTTTTAATTAGGTTATCTAGATATTGTTTTAGTTGTTGTTTTGACAATTCGCCTTCATAACGGTTTATAATCTCTCCATTTTTATTGATGAAGATAGTAACAGGAATCGCGCTTATATTATATATAGAGTGTGCCTCAGACGAATACCCAAAAATCCAAGGATATTTATGTTTTTCGACAAAGTTTTTTGGATTTCCGTCAAAATCAACGGCTAGACTGATAATTGTGATTTTATCTGAATAATCTGGGTATAAAGAATTAATTGTGGATAATTCAGAGATACAATATGGACACCAGACTGCCCACCAATTTAAAACTATCGGAGTTTTATATTCAGAAAGTTTATGAGATTTATTATCAAAAGTTTTGAATTTGAAATCAATGGCGGTTGACCCGCACAACAGGGTAGCAAACAGCACTATCACTAGGGTTATAAAAATGTGTTTCATATATCATATTACCCATAAGGAGAATTAAATGGATAAATTTATTGAAAAACTTAGAAAGATGGAAACATTAGATGCAGCAACTTGGTTGGTAAATAAATATCCTTTAGATAAGAATTTTAAATTGATTCTTATTAAGTTTGAAGATTTAGAAGAACTTCTCTCTTTAATTAGTAATAAGATAGAGAATAAAGAGTTTTTGACTGGATTTACTGTAGATGAAGAGAAAGGAATCAGGTTTGAAAAGGATTTGCTATGTCCTTTCTCTCTTCCTCAAGCTGATACATTTGAAGGTGTGAGAATTTTAAATTTATATGAAGATTTATCTATAAGAATCGAGGAATACAATGATAAGAATAACTAATTTAGATAGAAATAGGGTTGTTTATTTTGCTAATGATTTTATCAATGACGACTCTGTTAAGCATAAAGAGGCAGGAATTGTTGCTCAATTCTTGTCTAAGTATAGCGCTGATTCTTCACAAAAGATTGAAGCAATTTTAAGAAAGCAAAAGTGGTATAAGGCTGGAGATTTCTACGCAGAAGTGATTGAAAGCACAATGTCTTCTAGTATTAAACAGATTGAGAAATTATTAGGAGTATAATTATGGATATTATATTAACAAACGAAGAAAAGACCTTGATAGAAGAATGGAAAAACACCATCTATAATACTTCTCGTAAATTTACAGATGATGAATATAATTTCAGGGAAGATGATGAATTGAATTGGTTTGAATTATGTTTTGGCTGGCTTCTAGGGAAAGGCGTGGATGAAATAAGAGCAAATTCCCTTGCCATTTATATGCGTTATAACTTAGAAATAGCATAAAGGAGTATAAGATGCAGTGGTTAGCTAAATGGATGGCAGCATGGTTTATTCGAAAGTTTTGGGGGCCAAGATGCAAAGAAATTTCATTAGGATGTGGAGGTTGTGATGCTTGGCTTATGTATGATTATCTTTTTGGGGATAAGTGGTTTGATGGTGATGTAAAGATGGTTAAGATACACATTTATGTTCCTGAAACAACTGTTATTAATGAGGAGGAATAAATGAATTGTTTTATTTTATTGCAAGAAGTAGAAAGTTGTGGAAAACCTTATCAGTTATTTCATAGCGCTCATAAAACAATGGAAGGCGCTTTAAAGAAGATGAAAGAAAATGCTGTAGATTGTAAACAAATACCTAGTGGAGAGTTTTGGGTAAGAGACAAGCAGTTTAATGTAGCTTATTATAGCATTACAAAAACAATTTTAGGAGAATAAAATGATTTGGGTAAGTGGAGATACACATCTAGGCCATGTGGGTATAATTGGCTCATGCAATAGACCTTTTCAAAATGTTGAAGAAATGAATAAAACAATTATTGATGGGTTCAACGATAGAGTTGGAAAGAATGACATTGTTTATTTCTTGGGAGATTTTACTTGCAATGCTAATACAGAAATCTGCAAAGAGTATATGCGTCAACTCAAGGGTAAATGGGTTATGATTCAAGGTAATCATGATAGAAAGAAGGCTCTTCAAGAAATGAAGAGCGAAGGACTTATTATTAAACATGACAAGATTATGAAGATTGAATATGGTGGTCGTAAAATGGTTCTTTCTCATTGTCCTATGGTGACTTGGGAAGGAATTTATGATGGTGTATGGCATATTCATGGTCATACACATTCTAATTATAACCATCCTTCTCCAATGGCTTATGATGTTGGTGTGGATGGACATAATTTTTTACCTATTTCTTTTGATGAATTAAATACTATTATGGTTCGTAGATGGCTGGCAACAGGAATGCAAAGATAATGTTTTTAGAAACTTATGAAGAACAAGTAGAGTATATACGGTCATTTTTTTTAGATAGGATATTATCAAAACCTAAAATAAGGAGAAGTAAATGTTTAATACAATAATGTTTTGGGCCTATTATCATTGGTGTAATTTAATTGTTTTGATTCCTATGTTTGCTCTTTATCTGAGTTAATATGTGGGAAGACGTATATGAAGTATTAGAGAAAAAACAATTATACTTTAAGAATTTACTCAAAAGTGAAGCAGAAAGAAAATTTAAAACTAAAGTTAAATATGGAAAGGCTTCTTTTCTTAGAAAAATTAAATTAATTTTTTTTGCTATTAAACCTAGACGAGGTATATCTAATGGTATTTATTATCGTTGGAGATGGAAATGGCTAAAACGTCGTTATCGTAAAACGAATAGTATTACTTACAAAGGAAAAAAGAAAGGAGAATTTTAGTTGAATATTTTTGTTTTAGATTTATCTCCACAAAAAGCAGCACAGTATCATATGAATTCTCATGTTTGCAAAATGATTCTTGAATCTGCACAACTTTTATCTAACGCTGTTTATGAAAATAATAAATATCTTTATGATATGCTGAATGAAAAAGGATTAATGTCTAAATATGCATGGTATAATCATCCTTGTTCAAAGTGGGCAGGGGATTCTGCTGATAATTTCGCATGGCTTTTAGAGTTGGCTCTTAATCTTTGTGAAGAATATTCTTACAGATATAAAAAAGTTCATAGTTATCAACCTAGACTATGGAGATACGCATCTATAGATTTAGAGGATATTACTTGTCCAATGACTCCTTTTTATTTAGCCATGCCAGATGATTGTAAGTCAAATGACCCTGTTGAATCTTATCGTAAATATTACATGAACTATAAAAGACACCTTGCTTCTTGGAAAATGAGAGGTTGCCCGGAGTGGTGGAAATGAACGAAGTAATAGTCATCTTACTGTCTTTTTTTGGTGGTGTTTTTCTTCCGTTGTTTATTATAGGATTATTTTGGCTGTATGATAAGTATAATGAAAGAAAAAGACAAAAAATAGATTTAACATCTAGACCTACTTTAAGTTCTTATTCAGTTGGTGATAATCCTACTATTTTTCAAGTTTGTTGGAATCAATTAGGAGAGTTACAAAGTCCTTTAGGAGAGTTACAAAGTCTTTTTAACAAGAGTGTTTTTATTCCTATTCATTATCAAAGAGAATTTACTAATCATCAAGACGCTCTTGATTGTTTTGATGAAGCAGTTAAAATAGTAGAAGAATATAAGAAGTCTCTTCAACCTAAGAAAGTAATTAAGAATCAGGATATAGACGTATGAATATTTTCTAGTAGATTTTATTCTTCTTTGTATGGTGGTATTTACTGCTTATATTATTTGTCACATAAAGGACGTGATAGAAGACATCCAAGATAATAAAAGACAAAGAGAATATTCGGAAGAATATGAAAGAAGGGTCTTAAAACTTAAAGAAGAATTTACAGTTCCTCTTCATGTTTTACAAAAGGTTTATGTTTATGAAGGAGATTTAGATGTTTGAAGCAATGTTTTATTTAAATTTTATACTTCTTTGTTTGATTGTTTATGTGATAGCAGATAGACTTGTTAAAGTAGAAAAGAAAGTCAAAGAATTAATTAAGAACGCAGAAGATAGATTAGAGAAACGTGTTTAAAATCTCGTAGCAATGGGTATAATGAAGTATAATGGCCGTGTGGTGGAACGGGATACACGCAACACTTAGAATGTTGTGGCACTTTTGCCGGTGCTTGGAGGTTCGACTCCTCTCGCGGTCATTTTAAATATTGGCAGAAGTCAAAATATATGGGTAAAATAGTTGTATGTTATATTTTAAGGAACATACAACATGGCTCAGAAAAGGACTTGGACTGACGAACAATTGACAGAGATTGTTAAATCTTCTATTTCAATTGCAGAGGTAACATTAAAATTAGGCTTGGTTATTGCTGGTGGAAGTGCTGCTTTGATTAAAAATCATATTAAAAGACTACAATTAGATATATCTCATTTTCATCGTAAGCAATGTTGTTCGGATGAATCATTAAAACAATTACATTTAAAACAGACATTTCCTATAGAGTCTATATTAATCAAAAATTCGACCTATAAGCATACTTCTACTTTAAGACTAAGATTAATCAAAGAAGGACTTAAGGTTTATCAATGTGAGAATTGTCATTTGGAAGAGTGGTTAGAAGAACCAATTCCATTGCAATTGCATCATATTAATGGGATTAGGGATGATAACAGAATTGAAAATCTTCAATTGTTGTGTCCTAATTGTCATGCTAAGACTGATACATATTGTGGTAAGAATGTCAACAAAGGTGTTAGAAAGGTCAGAGAAAAGAAGATTATAGAATCTAATAGTCTAAGACAAGTATCTATTGAAAAATTTCAAAGAATATTACCCGATGAAGTAATTTTAAAGAAATTATTATATAAAGGATTGTCTTGTACACAGATTGGATTTCTTTTTAATGTTACAGAAGCGGCAGTTAGAAAGTATTTAGGTAAATTAGGATTATATATTGCTGGTAAATATATAAGAAAGTAATGGACGAGTGGCGAAACTGGTAAACGCGCAGTTCTCAAAAATCTGTGGGGATAAACCTCTTGTGAGTTCGAATCTCACCTCGTCTACCAATTTAAATTAGGTGTGAGATGTGGTTAAAGAAATTGATTATAAAGTTGTGGAATTGGCTTTTTTATCGTTATGATAAAGTTCCAGAGGGAGAACCTGAAGAGCAATATATAATGTTAAGTCGTGGTATTAAGATAAAGAGGAAGTAGGCGAATTGGCATAGCCACTCCCCTGAGACGGGAGAGAGGAAAACCACCTCGATTGCAGGTTCGAGTCCTGCCTTCCTCATTATTAGGAGATAGTATGTCACAATTGTCATTAACTAAAAACAGAGAACTAAGTAATGAAGAGGTTTTAGAGTCATTAGTTAATCTAACTTTTGAGGATTTACCTGATAAATCTGTATCATTTCGAAGAGAGCGTACTATAATACCAACTAAGACCAAGAAGAATGCATCACAAGATGGAAAAATACAATTTCATCCAGATTTTAATGACCCAGATTATTTAGAGGCTATTCGTCTAGAAGCAGAAACAAACAGAATTATTGCTCAAGAAAGAATAGATATGATGCAGATGCAAAGAGAGAGTAGAAATGCTCCTATAAATGTTGAGTTAACATATGTTGATAGAGAACCTAAATTTGTATATATTCCAGTTACTGAAATTGGGAATGGAAAGATTCATAGTATTCCTGTTAAGTTTGTTCGTGGTGGCACTTTAGTTTGGAACAATTATTTATCACCAGAAATGCAAGATGTTATAGGATGGAGAGGCAAGATTAAAATTGAAGAAATATGGGATAGTGAGAAACAAAAAGCTTGTTTAATAAGTTGGCGTGATGAATTTAACTTGAGATATATAGATGTTGTTTATGTAGATTATATTGTCAATAAGCCAGAGTATGAGGTGATTAGTGAGTAAAATATTTGAAGCATCTGTTTTAGAAGAGGGACAAGTTAGAGGAGTTAAGAGAATTAAAGAAGGTATTGGTTTTACTTCTCAAACTTATTATGCCGCAGAATGCGTTTGTTTAGATGGAGTATTTGCCATTAAAACAAAATCTCCTTTAGAAGAAGGAGATATTATAGTTATCTCTTTATTGAAGGAAACAGAACAAATTAAAGATTGTGTGCCAACTTCAGTAATAGGAGATTATGCTCCAAGCTCATTAGAGGATTAATTATGTTTTTAACTAGAGAATTAATACTTACAACAATTGCAGAGAATATGGCTCATACTTACCAAGTGTGGATTTATAAGCATAATTCAGAAAAAGATATAACTACATTTTGTTCTTGGCTTGCACAAGGTATCATTAATGATTTAAGAAATCAATATGGTAAGACAATTCCAGAATCCATTTATAAAGATGTTAGAAATTTTTGTGCAAGTTCATATTGGGATTTGTACCATACTGTTCCTCTGTATAAGGCTCAAACTTTTAATATTGGAGAGCATAATTTTAATTGTATGGATACTGATGCTATTACTATAATGATAGTAAGAGATTACAAGGAAGGTCAAGAAATGCCGATGTATCTTGGTAGAACAAAAACTATAAAGGAAGAAAACAAGATGACTGAATTAGATAAAGTTATGGCTCCAGAAAAGACTCTTAAAGACCCAGAAGTAGTTATAATTGAACAAGGTTTACAGAATATTACAAATGCTGAAAGTGAATTGATAGAACTATTAAGTCGTTATTCTACTTGTATTTCTTCTGTAGAAACAATTGGTTCTAATATAGTTGCTCTTTTTGCGGAATAAATTATGATATATAAAGAGAGAGTAAAAACTAAACAATCAATGAAGAAAGATTATTTTCCAGAAAGAAAAGAAACTTTAGAAGCTATCATTGAGTGTATAGATAGGTCTTGGAGTAAAACACTTCTTCATGCTCGATATAAAAAGTCAGCATATATGCATGATATTTTAGGGGTATTTTTTTCTTATCTTCGTAACCAGATACGTTCAAGACTAGAACCTGATGATATGGTTCTTGCATTAGAAGTATGTATTGGGATTAATATTCTTTGTGATAGAAATAATTGGATAGTTCATGGTAGCAGACCTAAATTTAAATTGGATGCAATTACAATAGGTAATTCAATTTTTTCTGGAGAAGAGATTAATCAAGAGCTTAGAGATGAAATTTCAGACTTGCTCTTTATGGGCGAAGAGTTGAGGTTTATTGATAAAGGTATAGAACAACTAGAGAATATGATTGTTCAATATGAAGCTTCTATTGGTGAAGCACATAAACTAGGTAACAATATTGTTAAATTATTTTCGGAGTAATATTATGGCAGATGAAGTTAAGAAGACAGCGTTAGATACGTTGAACAGTATTATTGGTTTTGATGCGAGTAAGGACGCTCAAGCCGATGTTCGTGCAGGTACAAGTGGAGTCTTTGACGAAGTTTTAAAGACTGTTCGTGAAGAGCGGGATGCCGAGATTAAGGCTAAGGCGATTGTCCTTTTTAAGGATGCTATTACTCGCGCTAAGTCCTTGGCTAAGATTAAGAGTGATTTTGACAAGCTCTACCGGAAAGAAGAAGGTGAGTTAGTCAAGCTAGTCAAGCGTATCGAAGCTATGTCACGCGGCGAGGCTCCTCCAATTGATGAAGGCGAGAAGAAGGAAGATTAATCTAAAATTGAAGGGAAGGGTCTTACCCTTCCCTTCGCATCTAGCGAGGATTTAAATATGGAAATTTTAACAAGCGAAAACCCTATTCTTCATAAGCCTTGTGATACATTGAGTTTTGAAGAATCTTTAAAGATTGGTCTTAAGTTAAGAGAAAAATTAGCTGAAATTAACAAAGAGAGTTTTAATTCACTTGGTCTTTCTGCTCCTCAAATAGGAGAAAATGCAAGAGTTTTTGTAACACAATTTTTGCCAAATAGTGATATTGAAATTTATATTAATCCAGAAGTTATTTCTTTTAGTACAAAAAAGAAGTTTCTTCATTCCGAGGGGTGTCTTTCATTACCAGGGGACACATTTAATGCAGTTCGTTCTCTAACTTATACAATCAAATATATCCAAGAATCAGGCGAATCTATTATACATTCTTATTATTATTTACAGAGCGCAATTATTCAACATGAATACGACCATCTCGAAGGTAGGTTAATATATCGTGGAATTTCAAAAACAGTATAATGATATATATAATAAATATAGAAATCAAATATACTTTCATATATATAAAAAAGTTCATAATATAGAAGATGCTGAGGATTTAACTCACGAAGCTTTTATCAAAAGTATGAATCATATGGAAAAGAAGGGTATTCAAGAGGGAGTTCAAGCTCTTTTATATTTTGCTGCAAATAGTGTTATTTCTAATTTTTTTCAAAATAAGAAAAGAAATGATGCTATTACTAGTCATGCTATTACAATATATAGAAACGAAGTTTCTAACGATTTTGATACAAACTTATTATTCTCTTCATCTCTCAAGGCTATATCTCCTTTTTTAACTAAAACAGAAAATAAAATCTTATTACTTCTAGAAAAAGACTTAACAACTAAAGAGATGCAAGATGAATTGGGATTAAGTATGGATTATATAAGACGTAAAATAACACACCTTCGTAAACTATTAAAGGATACGTCTGAATATCGTATATTGCAAAGGAAATGGGAATGATGGTGTTGATTAACCAAGTAGCACCTATTGACAGTGCTATTAAATATGCAGAAAAATTACTACCATATCATTATGACACATTTGTATTGGCATTAATCCTCTCTGATGTGGATAGAATAAAAAAATCTTCTCTATTTATATCACAACCAATGAACTCTATTTTACAACGTGGATTTGTAGCAATAGGTAAATATAAGATTGAAGGAAAAGTTGTGGATGTTTATTTAATAACTGATGCAAGGAATTTCACAAAGAGTTTTATTTATACACATTTTGGTTTTGGTACTATTAATAGTACCTCAGTAGAGGTTGATTTAGATGTTTAAAGTAGTTGATTGTCCTAAATGTAAGTCTCAAATAAGAGATTATGCTTGGAAAATTATAACAATGAAACAGGAAGATATTCAACTTTCTGGATATGGAATAACGATTGGTTATAAAATAGAATATACGATAAAATGTCCTGTGTGTGACAATTTGTTGGAGATAAATGAATGTTATTAGAAGAATGTGAGTATTTTAAATGCTTTCTTCTTACAACAAGAATAAAGCTTTTTAAATCAATTATTAATCATTGTCAAAAATATGATGGTTATGATAAATATACTCATTATGAACAAATGTTTCTTTTAGAGACTAATATATCCTTTTTTAAAAAAAGACAATTTTTGATACAACAACAAACTAAACAAAGTAGAAGAGCTTTATTTTTACCATCTAGTCATACAAATTGTGACATAAATTTAGTATGGAAAAAAATGGTTTATTTGTATCCTCAATTATATCCAACTAATTTTATGGTATATGATTTGAATGATATTATCTCTTCTAAATTTAATTTTAAAGCACAACATGTAAGAGGAATATAAAATGAGATACATATATTTATTGTTAGTAATATTAATGATAGGTTGTACAAAAACCCAATCAAATACTAGTTTTGGTTATCATTGGATAACTCAACCTGTTAATATAAAATTTAGTGGTTGCTCTATCCAAGAAATAGAGTTAATTACTTCAGCTCTTGAAAAAACTAATCATTTAGATTTTAAATATAATATAAGCGATAAATCTCCTAATATTGAAATTAAGTCTTATCAAGGAGCATGGACAAAAAGCTCTTCATCTTCGCCAACAGCGGAAGATAATATTGGTGGTAGGACTGACATGAAAGTAAAAGGAGCAGAAATCAATTCAGTAACTATTTGGATGAATAGCTATATTCTAGAAGATAATGGAGGATATCCTACTGTATTTCAATCTGTATTTCTTCATGAGTATGGACATGCTATGGGAATGATACATAGTAATGATAGCCAAGGAATAATGAATGTTAATAATCCTTGGAAGGGACTAGAGTTTTATTCACAAAAAGAAATTAATATGATTAATGAGAGATATTAATGGAACATTTTTTTTACAAATATTTTAGAATTCAATGGTTAATCGGAATATGTGTATACAAGATTATGAAGTGTCTTTGTCTTGGCTTACTTGGCCTTTAACATTATTATTTATTAGTTATTTTAATGCTAAATCTTTAGCGGGAAATTTATTTAAATCCCTTAAACCTGTAGACCCTTTTGTTAAACGTCTTTTAGAAAAAGAGAAAGAATTAAAACAAGTTGAAGAGCAAAGAAATTTATTGATAAAACAGAAGCTACAGTAAATAAGATAATACTTGTACAAAAAGAAATTAACGTCAAGCAAGATTTGATAGAAGAAAAATTAGCAACTAAGGCTATTATTGACCATGTTTGAAACTTGGCTATAAGGGTATAATATGGTAGTCAACAACTAGGAGTTAATTATGAGAACGCAATCGATTTTTCAAGAATTTCCGATTATTGGAATAAATGACTGGTATTCTATTAGCGAAGCTTATGCGTATTGGAAGAAGAATTTACAAAATGAGATAACAGTCTTTAATTTTCATTATCGTCAAGCTCCTTTTGGACATAATTATATTATTATGTGTGGAAGTCAAACTGTATTTGACTTCCTTTCTGCGTATAAAAAGAGTTCTATTCCACAGAGAAGAGATTTTTGGACTAGAATATGTAAACAACAAGGAATTTATGACAGCAAATTTCATCGTTATTTATATACTCTTTCATTTAATGATTTAGAGATTAAGAGTGCCAGAGAAGGTGATTTTGTCTTTGCTTATGAACCTTTGATGACAGTAAAAGGCTCTGTTGTTAAATGTCGCTTGTTAGAAGATTTAATTATTAATAGCATTAATTATGAAAGTGCGGTATGCACCAAGGCATTCCATATTAGCAATGTTACAATGAAACCTTTTGCTGAATTTGGTACAAGAAGATGTAAGGGATTTTTTTCTCCTCTTCAAGCTAGTCGTGCTGCATTAATTGGTGGCGCTTCTTCAACAGCTAACTGTTTAGCTTCCGACATGTATGGAGCAACATTATCTGGAACAATGTCTCATTCATGGATTGAATTTTGGCATGACCAAAAAACAGCCTTTAAGAAATGGGCAGAAATTTATCCTAAAGACCCTGTGTTTTTAGTGGATACATATGATATTCACACAGGTATTCATGATGCTATTGATGTAGCAAAAGACTTTGGTTATTCATGTGGTATTCGTTTAGATAGTGGAGATTTTGTTAAGTGGTCTCGTTATATTAAGATGGTTGCAGCAGAAGCACATGTACATGTAGATGTTATTGTTTCTGGAGATATGGATGAACATTCTGTTCAACATTTAGAGTCTTGTGGAGCAACAATTGATAAATATGGAATTGGAACTAAGTTAGTTGACCCAGAAAGAGTGGGTGGAGTTTACAAAATGTGTGAATCTATGCGAACATATATTTGTAAATTCTCAGAAGATGGGAAAGAAAGTTATCCAGGTAATTTAGTAACTTGGAGAGTTAAAAACAGACAAATTTCAGATTATCCACTTTTTGATTATATTACTCCTAATGGTGATTGTTTTATTGGAGAAGGAAAAGCTGATGATTTACAAGTAACTTCTGATTGGTTCAAAGATGATAAATATTGTAGTTCGTTTCAAAAGGCTAAGAATCTGTGCAATTATTCACGAAGGACAAATATGTTAATGACACTAGAAGGACGTAGTTTAGATAATTATCAAGTTGTGGTTAATCCTATTATTTTGGCACATAAAATAATATTAAAACGTATTTATAGTGGAGGACGCTAAAATGAGAGCACTATTGATTATTGATTTTCAAACAGATTTTATCGAAGGCTCTCTAGCGATAAAGAGGGCAGGAGCAATGTTATCTCTTATAACAGAGTTGGCTAGAGAATTTTATAAAAATGGACTAGTAGTAACTACCCAAGATTCTCACCCATATAACCATTGTTCTTTTGAAGAGAATGGAGGTCAATGGCCGCGTCATTGTGTCAAAAATTCTTGGGGAGAAGATTTCTCATATAAGTTTAAATCAAATGTTTTGCCTTATGTAAGTTTCAATATTAAGAAAGGTGAACGCCCAGAATGTGATAGTTATTCTGCTTTTAAAGATGATGGTGGTCATGATACTGGATTAAAAAATTGGTTAACAGAGAAAGGTGTTGATGAAGTTTATATTGTTGGTGTAGCATTAGATTATTGTGTTAAAGCATCTGCTCTACATAGTGTTGAAAGCGGATTTAAAACATATCTTTTAACTGATGTTTGCAAAGGTGTTTCTCTTCAAGGCTCTTTATCTTCTATTGAAGAGATGGAAAAAGCTGGAGTAATTATTACTCGTTCGGAAGTGATATAATGCCTAATTTAGAAGATGATGTAGAAATTGTAACAAAGATTTGTAACGATTGTGGTAAAGAGGAGACTTGTATTCTCCATCATAGTAAATATAAGTGTTCTGTCTGTCGAGAGAAAGAAATCAAATATATTATGGAAGAAACAAGAAAAGATTGGAAAATCCTTTTTTGTTTTATTATATTATTTGTTGCTTTCGTAGTTATTTCTATTATTTGGGTACTTATTACATGTCTATAAAAATAGGTTCACAAGGTTTATGGATAGAACCTACAGATGAAGAAAAAGACGAAATTTTAAATAGACTTGTCATCAAAACTGGTAGAACTTTAGAAGAATGTTCAACTTTTGGAAGGTTGTGTTTCTGGAGAGAATTTAAAATGGAAACTAGTTTAGAGATGATGAATCTCACAGATATATGGATGATACAACGAAAAGAAGAAGCGAAAGTGAAATGGCTAATTAAGTGGAGAATTATATGATAACAGAGTTTTTTAAAACAATTTATGGAAATTTGTTTGGTCGTTGGACTTCTTATAGTTATGGATTTGGCTGGAAAGATGATTATGGAAACATTAGGATGAGGGAAAAGCCCTGGATGTCAAGTGATAAACCTATCACTGTCTTATATCAAAAGAATTCGATTTCTAATAATCGTAGGAGTAAAGTTATTCCAGGGCATTTAACAAAACTAGAGTTAATAAATGAATTTAAAAATTATAATAAGGATACATCTGAAGCGCAAGAAGATATGGTGTTAAGAGAATTAGATTTACTGTTAGCAAAAAAGATTAAAAATAAATAATAAATTAGGAGATTACACATGTTTAAAATGAAACGTGTTCCAGTTGCACCAAAAAACAAAATTAAAGTTACAAAAGAGATAGAAGTGCATAATTTACAAGAAGCAGTTGATTATTTTAAAGGATGTAATTTTAGTGATGTTAAGCTTAAAGCAATTATAGATGATTCTTATTATGATAGTGTCGTAGCTACTTATAATTGTCAAGAAACAGATGAAGAGTTTGCTGCTAGACAATCTAAGTATCAAGATGATTTAAAAGTTTATAAGGAATGGGAGAAGGCTAATGCTGCTAATATTAAAATTTATAAAGAGAAAAGAGCAGAATATAAAAAGAATCTAGAAGCTCAAAAAGCCGCAACTGAAAAGATAAATATTCTAAAAGAATTAGACAAAATACAGAAAAGACAAGAGGCTTTAGCGAAAAAGGAAGCTGCATTATTAAAAGGTAATATATAGGAGTTTATATGACGAGTATTAGTGAGACAATTTCTTCAGAAGAGTTTGATAATACTATTATTGAGACTAGACATTATTCTCTTGAAACACCTAAAGGAGAGGTATACTGTACTAATGTAGGAGATATAGAGAATGAGAATAATTTTATAGAAATTAGTATTTTACCTGATGGTGTTGTGCTTGAAAGTATTGCAGAAGATGGCTCTCCTGTCCAATCTATTCAAGTATCTAAAGAGGCTATGAAATATTTTTGCGAGGAAATTATTAAGAGATTATGAGAAAAATAGCGGTTGTAGGAAGCAGAAGTTATGATACTCCTCAAGATTGGATAGAATTCAGAAAAACAATGTTGGAAATTATTCAAGATGATGAAGTAATGTTTATTAGTGGAGGAGCTAATGGTTCAGATACAATGGCTGAAAAATTTGCAAAACTCTATTCTATACCAATTTTAATTTGGTATGCTAATTGGAATAAATTTAAAAAATCAGCAGGATTTATTAGAAATCAACAAATTGTAGATAATGCAGAGGAATTAATTGCGTTTTGGGATGGAGAAAGTAAAGGAACTCAACATTCGATAGAATTAGCAAACAAGAAGGGTATTCCAGTAACAGTGATTAATATTATTAAAGGATAAAAAATGAATATTTCAGATTTTGAAACAGAAGCAATAAGTGGCAATGTATTTGATTTATGCAAAACACAAAATAATGTTGTAGAGGCTAAGGTAGATGGTGTTAGAGCTATGATAGGTAATCTTAACGGACAAAGATTTATGCATAGTCGCAATAAAGTAAATGGTGTTTATGTTAATTATGCTGATGTTTTTGATTATATTCAGGTTCCTGACGGAATAGTTGTAGATGGAGAATTAGCATATCCAGGTAAATCTAGCAAAGATGTAATGAGAGTATTTGGTTCTTCACCAGAACAAGCTAAAAAAAAGTTATTAACATTAGGTAAACCTACTTATTATATTTTTGACGCTCTTTGTCATAATAATTTAGATATGAGAGGTCATTCTCAACTAACTAGGAGACTTACGGCTGAGCTAATAGCTGCTAATATGAATTCATATTTTGTGACTGTAGCTCCCGTTTTAGCACAATCATGTAGCTCCTTTGCTCTTGACTCTTTACTTGCTCAATCTAAACAACTAGGTTATGAAGGATTAGTAATAAAAGATAGAACTAAGTCTTATGACGGCTCGACTTGGGGAAAGGTAAAGGGGTCTTATACCTACGATTTTGTTATTGTAGGATTTGAAGATTCTAAATCACCTAAATATCAAGATAAAGGTATTGCTGCTCTTCGATTAGGTTTATATAATAAGGATGGTAAACTAGTTTTTGTTACTAAATGTTCTGGACTAACTGATATTGAGCGTTTTGCTTTTTATCAAAATAAAACAGAATATATTGGAAAAGTAGTAGAAGTAAGTGCTGAAAGAATGTTTGAAACAGGAGCGTTAAGACATCCATCGTATTTAAATTTACGACCAGATTTGACTGACATACATCAAACATTTAAAAAGTACAATATAGATAAATAGTTATAATAAAGAGATTAAAAATGAAAAATAGAACACTTAGTATAAATAAAAAAAGAGAATTGAGAAAGTCTCATCCCTGTTGTTCTATTTGTGGATATAATAAATATCCTGAAATTCTCGAAATTCATCATAATAATTTTAATCCTAGAGACAATATCCCAGAGAATCTTTTAGTTATATGTCCTACTTGTCATAAAGAAATTCACTATCAACAAGAAATAGAAGAAGGTATAAAAATTCTTAAAGAGAAAGATATTTTAGATAAAATTAAAGAGTTAGAATGAGTTTTTGGAAAGATGACGCCATAGAAGAGTGGAAATTTGTTAATCTTATTTGGGAACAAGTACGAGCTGGTATACACAGAAGATTTATAATGAGAATTAATGTACTTGATTATACATATTCTAAATGGTGGGATGAATTGATTAAATATTCAGAGGAAATCTTTAAGTAAATTATATGGATAAATATATAAGAACAACATTTTATTCTCGTCATCATTTTATTAGCAATATATTAATTAATTATCGTTGGAATTTTACGTTTACAATTAAATGGAATATGAGAAGAATATTATATCTTAGAAACAAATCTCCGCAGCATCTTTTTGGTTTGCATAATATTTGGAGACAATTAAAATATAATGGTTTGAGGTAACTATAGATGAGGTTCTTAAGATACATAAGTGTAAAAAAGATTATAATAAAAAAGATAAGAGCTATAAAAATATGATGAATAGATATTATATAGAAGATAGGCCGTTTTATCTAAATCTATTTGGTCATTGGAGAATATCGTTTCAAGCATATATTTGTATAGGATTAAAGACTAATAGTAAATATAGATTTTTACCGATGTATAATGCTAAAAAAAGTTTAAAGGAAAAATGGAGTTTATTACGCAAAGATTACATAAATTAAGTTTTGTAAGAAAAATTAGATTATATATAAGGTGTCTACGTATAAATTGTTGGAGCTTGTTTACGTTAACTGCTTGTTTAAACAAGATGAAATCTAAATGACAGTAGGCCCAACTAAATGGAAATTTCTTATTTACATATTTTTTTGCATAAGAACACCGTATATTTCACCTTGTGTTATGAAAATGAACCTTACTGATGCATGGGTACTTAGGAAGAGATAACCTAAATTTTACCAGATATTTGTTTCGTCGCTCTTCACCAGGGGTATAATTAAAGATTAAGTAGTTTTTTCATTTCGTCTATTGTATCATTGAAGTTAGGAAAGTTTCTATTACCATAGATAGCGTGCCAAGTTTCGTGGCAATTGGAGCATAATACAACACATTTACTGGCTTCTTCTATAATTCTTTCTTTTTTACAATTTCTTAAAGTTGAAATACCGTAATCTTTATCATTATAATCGAGATGATGGAATATTAAGGCTAAAGAATTATTATATCCACATAAACAGCATTTAATTTTGAGAGTTCTAACAAATTCGGTATTAGTTTTGCAAGTTTCACTAAAACATTTTTTACATCTCGAAGCGTAACCATCATAATGCGTTATGTCTGTATAAAACTCTATTTTATTTTTAGTTTCTTTACATTGAGAACAGGTTTTATATGATAAATTTTTATCTTGTTTTGATTTTCCTCTACGAAGTGCTGCTGATTTTTGACTAGCGAATAATAATTGTGCTCTACCTTCTGGAGTACTTATGCGTTTTCTTGCTTTGTCTCTTAGTTTTTGTTTTGTTTCTTCCGTCATTGTTTTGTCCTAAAATAAAATTGCCCCAGCGGACAGCCTGACGAAGGGCGAACTGAGGCATTCTACAATTGGATTTCGTCATTGTCCAGTTTATTTTACCCATATTTAACTGAAAAGATGTTTGAGCATCAGTAATATTGGGAATAATACATTGAACAGGAAATCCCGTCTATATCGTAAAATTATTTAGGTTGGTGTTAAAATGGCAAAATTTCGTGATGCTAATGGAAACATTGTTGAAGGCGTAGCAATTAACGAAGCATCGGATAAGAGGATTCAAGCAAAGTTGGCTTGTGGTCTATCACCTCGTGGGCGCTTAATGAAGATTCCGGCGGATGATAATCAGGTTGTCCTTTTCAATGCTTATTCAGAGGCTCTTGAGTCTTTGATTAGTTCCGAGGATGCTCTAACTGTATTGGGCAAGACTACAATTAATATGCTTAGGACTGCTAAAGATAACCTATCAAAAGGTGTCAATGCATATCAACGCATGAAGAGTAATGGTCTTACTCTTGCTGATTTTGCTAAGCCTGCTCCTGTGGTAGAAACTTCCGAAGTAGGGTAAATTAAATAACTACGTCTTAATTGAAAGGTTAAGAATATCGCACAGGGCAGCCTGGGGTGGTAAAATAGCTTAGAGAAGTTAGATGCCGCCAAGAGTGTTACTTGGCGGTTTTTGCTCCTGTGTTTAGGAACCTGCGAAAGTGGGTAAAATAAGACTAACAGCACCCAGAAGGCTTAGTTAGTGTCTTGTAACGGACAACTATCCTAAGTGCTTAGGAAAGTTTCCCATACTAAATGCCGACCACCTGGGTCTTTTATCTCGATATATCTCAGAAATTCTGCTATGGTTGTTAACCCTCTTATAAGAGGGCAGAGTGGATTGTAAATTATCGAGTTTTCGTAGTCTCTTAGTTTAGCAGCAGAAACATTGCCTTGTCACGGCAAAGATAGCGAGGGCAGCACTCGTAGGGACTGTTTTATTTTTAAAATTTGTTCATTGAAAATTGTTTGCAAATTATTAATAACAATGCCCAGGTGGTGAAATTGGCAAACACAAGGGACTTACATAAAATTGAGCGTATATAAAGGAATTTATATATGGATGTCGCCTAATTCGGTGAAACCTAAGTCAAAAGATATGGCAATACCGAGCCAAACTCTAATAAGAGAAGTGTGTAGAGACTATACAGCGACCATCCAGAACGGATGAAGATAGAGTCCAGACCCCAAACTTAACAGGTAGAGAAATCTATGGTGGTATGAAAATCCCTCGGCTTCGGTCTTACGGGTTCGATTCCCGTCCTGGGCATTTATTTTAAATTAGGAGATAATTATGGAGAAATCTTGTTGGTGGATAGAAGGTGGATTATGTTATTTAGAGCATAATCGTAGAAATACTACAGATGGACGTTCATGTGTTAAATGTAATGGTGTATGTAAGGGTTATATTTCTAAAAGAGAATTTCTTTCACAGTTTATTCCAAGTGATAAATTGATAATTATGAGCGAGGAAAGTAATATAAATGAAAATTCAATTGATTGTTTATGAAATTTTTGCATGTAATAGTCGTAGAATATTTCCAAGATTTCCATCTATTCCTCTTGGTGACAAAGTAGATTGTATAAAATTTATGATGATTTCTCATAATAATGTGGTTCCTTTATCAAAAATATGGAAAGCAACAAAGAGAAAAGAAGGTACACAATAAATGGATGTTAAATTAATTGCTCTTATTATTACGGCTATGGCAGACCATTATTTAGGATATGAATTTGATATACGTAACTTTTACCTTAAATATCATAAATCTATGAATCTTTGCTCAGGTAATAATTTAACTCATATTTGGTCACAGCTTGAACATAGAAGTATAAATTATAAGCGGAGTGTAGAATGAAATTTTTATTTCCCAGGTTTATTGCTGTTGAAATGACACTAGGAACGTGGAAAGAAATTTGCCATTTAAATTTCTTTGATAAAAAATGTATGGCTTTAAATTATGTTTCAGGAACAACATTTTTATCTATGACAAGAATGTTAGAAGAGCTAAAAAAGCTTCTATAACACTGGAGAATACAAAGAAATGTATAGTATATTATGGTATATAAAATCTTCTATCTATATTAAGATAAAACGAGAATCAGGAATATCTCCTTCTTCTTTATCTCTTTACTGGAGAGTGTTATGTTTACTGAAAGGTGTTAATGTTTCCATAAATCTATAGCATATAAAATATCAAGGATGGTTATCACTCTGAGAGCGAGACAAGCTGTTAACTTGTTATAGGATAGTTTGATTCTATCACCATCCGCCATTTTTTTATGCGCCCTTAAAGCGTAGATAGCGACGCGGGACTCCTGTAAAGTTCAGAGAATTGTGCAAGTCAATTTGGGGGCTTTTGAACTCTAAATAAGGTAATAAAATGATGTTTTTTATTAAATTAATCAGTCTTAAAATTAGAGATTACAGAACATTTGGTTTAGAATTTAATGATTATTATCCTTATTATTGTTTGCGTAAACCATTTTTTAATCATGCATTATCAGTTTATTTTGACATCTTTATTAGGTCGATAAAATCATGACATTATTTTTGCATTTAATTAGCACTATTTTACATATGAAGAAATTCAATCCTTATCGTAAATTTAATTATAATATAAGAGAGTGGAGAGTATTATATCCTAAGCTTATATTTAATAATAAATATAAGAGCAGATATCCTCTAAAATTAAGTGATGTTCTTAGATGTATGAAAAATGAGAAGAAAAGTGTGTCTAGAAATAGAGCGTTTAAATGAAAATACGAATAATAGCTTTTATGATTAATAGGTTGTTCTGGAAAAAATATTTTAATATAACTCCTGAAGAAAAATTTCTTTCTCAGACTCAGTGTGGGATGGTTAATCCATTATCAACATTATGGAGATATTTAAAAAAGTGAAGATACAATTAATAGCATTTAAAATTATGTTGTTACATCATGTTAAATCAAATAGGGGATTTAGCTTAACATTCTTTGATTTAAAGAAGATTAACCAAGAGTTAGACCATCGTTCAATGGGAATGAGAACAATTAAGTCTTTGTCTCTTTATTGGGGAGAAATTAAGTGCAAGAACTTTTATTCTTATAGTGTGCAAATATGATTTTTAAACTAATTGCTACGGTTATTTTATTAAGAACTTATCATTCACAACATCTTTCTCTTAGAGAGCATTATAAGGCTTATACTATTTTTATGTCTACAGATTTAGAATTACCATTGTCTGAACTACTTAATCGTTTAAAAAGATGTCTGAGATAAATCGTTATAAGGAATCAATTAAATGAGATTGAAATTAATTGCTGTGATAATGGGTTTAATGTATATGGATAGATTGAAAGTTTATCGTAATGACTTATATAATCTTAGTAAAAATCCGGATATAAGTTTTTCTAGTGGCTTAGTAAACGTTTGGAAAATAATAAAGGAAGAGAGAAAGAGTAAAAGATGAAATTTAGATTAATTATTTTAATAATATGTATAATGTCTACACACCAAGGTAATAATATACATAAAATATTTGATTTATACGATATATATGACTTAAGTAAAAATTCAAATTTCACTTTTATTAATAGCTTATCAAATATTTGGGAAGAAGTTAAATTATCAGGTGTTTGGGAAATTTAAACTAATCTCTATAGGTGTATGTGCGTTTCTCTGTTTAAAACCTCCTAGAACGGGTATAATGAGTTATGCGGGTATGATGTCAATGTCAGCATGGGGCGCTTCCAACGCCTTCGTCAGAGTTAGAGCCTCTGTATCCGCTCCAATTTAGAGTTTACGGGAGAGGTCTATAAGTCTCATTTTGAGGTATCAATTTTATACTCAATGAGTGTCACTCTTATAGATATGGTAAGTCCTACGGGCATCAATTTGGTGTAATGAGCACGCTCCCACAATTTGAAATACCTAAGATGCCTCCTGTGAGTTCCGTGGGATGGAGATGAGGTATGCCTTAACGGAACCATAATGAGTATAACAAGAATTATACATAGGCTTTTTAGTTTGAAATTAAATATTTAAGGTAGTAAATATGGGCGATTAGTGCTAATGGTAAAACATCTGCCCTGCAAGCAGAAATTATCAGTTCGACTCTGATATTGTCCACCAATTTAATAATATGGATATACAAATAGTAAGAAAAATGATATGTTATAAAGCATCTTATTTATGGAATAGAGATTTTGATAAATATATAAGGACTTATTATGAGGATGGTAACTTTTATAGCGAAGGACATATGGGGTATTCTGAATCAATAAAAAAGACTTTTCGTAATTTAAAGATGGGAAGAGCAGCAATTAAGAGAAAAGAAATTTTTCCTATTTGGTATTATGGATTTAAAAAATGGAAGAGGAACCATACAAGCGCGCTGGCTTCGCCTTGAAAGCGAAAGGGACGTGTAAAAGCGTTTGGGGAGCGTGACCTCTCTCTTCCGCCATTTATTTTAGGATAAACAATGAAGATAACAGACCCTAAATATGACCCAAGCAATGCCTTACATAGTGCATTCTTTGAACAACTGGAACTTTGAACAACTGGAAGAGTTATGCCAAAATAATCCTGGTATAGAATATAGGTATGATTGGACAAGGGAGATTGGAACTGATGTTTGGTATCCCGTATTTTTAGGTATGTCTGTGCGTATAAAGTTAAAGAGATATCCAGAAAATGCTGATTTGGAAATATAAATGATTAATAATAAAGAGGTATATAATTATGGAAGTGATTGTAGTTAGACAAAGAGACCAAGAAACTCTTGAAGAGCAAGATGTAAGAGTTTTTGTCTCTTCAGATGAAGCACAAGCAGTTTGCAATAAACTAAATGTTGAGTATGAAGTTATTATTTTGGAAGAATTAATTTGTGGTGATTTTGAAAAAATTAGGAAAGAATGACCTTATCGTATAGTGGTAATTACGATTCTCTGCAAAAGAATAGACAGTAGTTCGATTCTACTTTTGGTCTCCAATAATGGCCTGTAGTTTAATGGTAAAACTTCTGCTTTACACGCAGATGTTGGGGATTCGATTTCCTTCGGGCCAACCATTTTAAATTTGTTGATTCCCGAACTATTTATGGGAGAGCGTTGGAGTTAGAGAGCCAAGACAGACTGTAAATCTGTTCCCTTCGGGGTGAGTAGGTGCGAATCCTACCTCTCCCACCATAAAGAGGTTTTATTATGAATAGTTTTTTAAGTTTAATTGTATATTATTTTCGTATAAATGGATGGTTTCGTGGGGTTGATATTAAAGAAAAATTAGAATGGGTTTCATTTAAAAGAGTAAGACAACATCACAAAGCGCTTTTTTCCTCTTTATCTGAATGTTTAAATTATCAGAAGAGAAAATAAATGTCTTTAAAAAGAATTTTTGATTGTGCTTTACTATGGTTTTTTAATGCAAGTGTTGGAGTAGAATATGAAGATATAGATGAAAAACAATATCTTCTTAAACATTTAAGAATGGCGCATATTGTTGAGCCTCTTACTGAATTATTAGTGTTAGCTAAGTTTAAGGAAGATTGTATTGAAAAATAATCTTGAAAATGTTCTTTTATTGGCTTATAATTATTTTGTTTGGGGAGGAGTTATTAGTGATGATTGGCCTATGAAAAACAAATTATACTGGGTTAAAAATGAAGTATTAAAGGAGCTTCATTCTTTATCTTGGTATTTAGATTGGATTAAAAATCACATTAAGGAATTTTCAGAGTTATAAATATTAATGGTGGTTCGTCTAATTGGTAGCTGACCTTACCCTTTGAAGGTAAAGATGGGAGTTCGAGTCTCTCACCACCAGTTTTTTAAAATACTAATATGCCCAATAATGGTGCAATTTATGAATATAATAAAGAGAATTAGAGATATAATTATAAGTAAAGCTAGGAATACTTTGATTGGACAAAATTTTGCATTGCTTCATTTTATCTCTTTATCTTCTATGTTACATATTATCAAGGCAAATAAATGATATTCACACAATTAGTTTGTTTAAAAATGTTCCACAAATCTCAAAAATACGAAATACCTTTCGTAGAGGCGTATTATACTTGTAAAAGACATAGGCTTCATCATTATACATGGCAACAAAAAATAAAAGAATCTTGGAATATACTGTATAGACAAGCAATTCATAGGAACAAATTATGTTAAAACAATTTCTTAGGTTGTGTGTCGTTACAATATTTAATCATAGATATGGTGGACGTTTACAATACAACAACCGACAACTTGTATCAGTATGTTTTCGCTTTGGTAAATGTAGATTAATATTCGGGTTATCTTATTATTTAGAATCTTTGATACGATTTAGTCAAAATAAATAAAATTATATGTCTCTTTAGTTTATATAGTAAAACAAGAATCTCCAAAATTTTAGAAGTCTGTGCAAGTCGGACAAGAGGCGTTTGAAATTTCTCTGTGTTGGGTATAATAATGTGTGCTGGTGACGGTTCATCGTCTTAAAGCTAGTGCCAGCCATTTCGCCCCGGTAGTTTAACAGAAGAACATAAGACCTTCAATCTTAGAGTCGGAGTGCGATTCTCCGTCGGGGTAATTTACTTTTTAATTGGAATCGGTTCTTTTAAATTATGATGGACTTCCCAATGACAGTTAGGACAAACTAGCATTAAGTTAGTAGGAGAATTGACAACAGAAAGTAATTCGTTGATATCGAATTCTGGAATAGGTTTAATATGATGAATTTCAACATAATTAGAATATCCACAACAAGAACAGACCATTGGAAGTTGCATTTTTTTAATTAATACTCTTGCTAATTCTCTTATTCTAGCATTTTTATTTTTGCTAGTAAGAACCTCTGAGATGGTTATATCTTGTTTATTTATTATGGCTATTTTATGCGGTCTACATTCTGGACAATATTTTCTATTAGACCTGATTGGAGTATCACAAATAAAACACCTACCTTCTAATGGACGAACACCCGTTGTTCTAGTTAAATTGGTATGAGTACCAGAACAAGATTGAGAACAAAATTTTTGTCTATTATCTGTTGCAATAAAATGTTTATTACATTGTAAGCAATATTTATCTGGGATTGCTTTCCATAATTTATAGCAATCAGAAGAACAAAAATGATGGGTATATTTATTTGCATCTGAAGGTTTTCTTTCAAAAGTTTTTTGACATTGGGTGCAAGTGAGTTGTATCATAGTAATAGTATTTTTACCCATATTTTAAGTTCGAACCCCATCCGCGCTGCTTTATTTTTTAATAGAAACTATCTTTTAAATTAAAGGAACCATTAATGTTTGTAGCAGATTATATTTATAGATATGTACATGATGAACAACCTGATGCTTGTTATGATTTGGGAAGAGCATTTATCAATATTGTTAATTGTATTGAAGCAGATGAAGGGTTTTATTCTGATGGACAAGAATTTCATAGAATTAGACCTCAATTTAGGGATAATTATCCAAAATATTTCTTAACTGGCAATAATGTTGCTATGGAAATTAGAAATGACCGTGCTGATGGTAGAACACTTATTGCCTATTTTACGAGAGAAAGAGTTTGGGATATGAGAGATGACTTAATTTTAGATGAAAAAGGATTTCTTTTAAAAATTATTAAATATTATGATTAAGTGGAGAATAAAATGATTTATGTGTATATTGATGAAGATTCTGGACGTTTAGCTATTCAGAAAGGTAAAAAACTTAAGAGAGATGAAACAAATGTATATTGGTCTCCAGAAGTAAAGAGTAGCGGAAATGCTAAATGGAAGTATGACGAAACGAATTTTGAAGAATGGATTGCTGGTCTAGTTGAATTTTTAAATGAATAGTTTTAATAAGTTCTTATTGATAATTGTCGATACATTTATCTATCATGGTAATTTTAAATTTTTATCATTATCGGAATATTTAGAATATCTAAAAAAAGGAGGTTAATATGCGAATTTTTATTGTTTGTCTTGTGGCTCTTTTCTGTCTTGGCTCTTTAGTTGCCTGTAATACCAAGAATGTTGGTAACGAAGGAACTACAGCGGCCACGAATTAAATAGTAATGAAGAGAGAAATCTCATTTCTATTCTAAAGTATATATTATCCATCAATCCGACGTAGTGTAAAAGCTTAGCACATCAAGTTGTGGACTTGGGAGAGTGGGAGCGTTACCCACCGTTGGTAATTTATGCTCGCGTAGTTTAATTGGATAAAATTCGGAGTTGTGTCCTCCTGAGATTTCAGTTCGAATCTGAACGCTTGTACCATTTTGAGGAAACAAATGATTATTAGAAGATTTACATATGAAGATAATCTAGATAGATTAGTTATTGCAAGAGATGATAAAGATTGGAAGATGGCAGATAAAATTAAAAATTATCTTCTCTCTTTATCTTTCAAGATTATGATTTATCCAGATGGTGCTATAGTAATGCACAAAACAATAAAGGGGCAAGGAATTATTATCCAGAGGGAAGTTGGCGGAATATTCAAGTGTTCTAATGAATTTCCAGAAGCCAGAGAACTTTACTACAATAAAGCGTTAAATAAATATATATATGTTCCTCTTGATGTAATAAAAGCGAAGGAAAAAATTAATCTCTTAAAAAGAGATTTAATGTTACATGAATGGATAGAAATTTTCCATAATACACCTACTCATATAAATAGGCTATGACACTAACTAATTTTTTAAATTTGATTGTATATTCTCTCTGTAAGACAGAAAATATTATGACAAATAATAGCATTGGACTTGAGGATAAAATTATTCGAATGAAAGTAATAAATAAGAAAATGTTGACCTCTTTATCTATAAGATTGAAAGAATTAAAATATGGCTATGACAAAATATTCAGGTAATTGAGGTCATAATATGAAATTAACTAATTTTTTAAATTTAATTCTATATTCGTTATGTTTTAATGATAAGTATTATCAAAATTCCTTAACTAGCAAAATTACGTCGATTAAATTTTTAGATAAAAAGATACTTTGGTCTACAGAACAATCATTAAAAATGAAAAAATTGGAAAAATTAAATTATCATTAAACTGTTTTGAAAACGCTCTACGGGGTATAATTATACACCAGGAGATGCTCATAGGGTAAATGGGCGATGGAGTTTCTAAGCGGTCAAGAGGTAATAGATAGACACGAAGCGGCTTCCAGTTGTTTTGTGAACTTTTGATAGTCGGTAGAGACTCTTTGATTATCTCTGTAATCTTAAATCAAAAGAATGGTTCGAATCCTTCCCCTGGTATTTTTATGAATATATTAAAAGAATACTCATTTTTAATTACAAGAATAATGTGGTCTATTGTTTGTAATAGACATACACACCCAAGAATACGTTATTTTATGCGTGATAATCCTGCAAGTGTGCATAAAAATTGGGTTTTACTTAAAAGAATATTCTCCCAAATAATAAGGGATGTACAGGAGTATCGTGATGATTAATAGATTTCCTCATATTGCTAGATTGGGGTCAAGAGAAAGTGAAGGAGTTTTTGACTCTGATGTACAAATAACCGAAAAAATCGACGGCTCTACGTTTGCTTTTGGTAAACTTCATGGTAAAGTTCGTATGAGAACTAATTCTCAAGAGATTCAATTAGGACAACATCCTGAAATGTTTCGTAACGCTGTTATGGTTGTTCAAGAATTGAAAGATAGACTTCCTGAAGATGTTATCTTCTATGGAGAGTATCTTCGTAAGAATCGTCACAATGCTTTAACTTATGGTCGTATCCCTAAGAACCATATTATGATTTTCGGTATTCTCGCTAATGGTGAATGGATTACTGATTATAATAAAATGGCTGCTTATGCTGAATCTTTTGGTTTTGAGTCTGTTCCTCTATTATTTCAAGGAAAAGTTACATCTTTTAAAGATATTGAGCCTTTGTTAGAAGGTGAAAGTATTCTTGGTGGAAGGATGGAAGGTGTTGTTATCAAGAACTTTGCTCAAACCATGCATTATAAAGATAAAGAGCAATTGCAGTTTATCAAGTTTGTTAACGATAGTTTTAAAGAAGTCCGTCACATTTCCAAAGATGCAAAGCAAATTGGACGTTTGGGTGAAACTCTACAAACTAAAAGCAACCTAGATGGTTTGCAATTGGATTTAGATATTCTGACTCAGGCATTTGTGACGGACGCTCGTTGTCATAAAACTATTCAGCATCTTCATGAAGATGGAAAGTTAAAACTTGATTATTGTGATTTTCCAGTGTTAATGAAAGAATTGGCTTCTGATTTTATTTCTGAAGAGAAACTTTCTTGTATTGAAGAGCTAAAGAAATTATTGGTTGGTCGTTGTGATGAAAGACTCATTGACCAATCGGCAGATAATTTGTGGAAACAGATTTTTTCTAAGCAAGTTTGTAAAGCTCTTCAACATAAAATGACTGGTATTTATAAAGCTTGGCTGCTGGAGAGATAATTATGAATATTCAAGAAATACAAGAGAATGCAAAAGAATATATTAAGGAAGTTATTGAGGTTCCAACAGGCCACATTTTGATTATTCAAGGTGAACACGGCCTGTTGGAATGTTTGTCTCTTTCTGATTATGGAAAAGAAAAGAATGTTAAAGCATCTTTTCTTGGATTAGAGAATGATATTAATGGCGTTATTCACGGAGAGATGTTACCATTAGAAGATAAATGGGTAATTACTATTTCTTCTCAATATGGTTGCTCAATGGGATGTAAATTCTGTGATGTTCCTAAAGTTGGCCCAGGACGTAATGCAACAGAAACAGATATTCTTCGTCAATTCTTTGCGGTAATGTCTCTTCATCCTGAAGTAAAGAGTTCAAGAATTAATCTACATTATGCTAGAATGGGAGAGCCTTCATTTAATCATACGAATGTAATAAAGTCAGCTTGTAAACTGTCTCTCTGGTTTAAAAAAACTAATTATCAGTTTCATCCAGTTGTTTCCACTATGATGCCTAAAAATAATACTTATCTACGTAATTTCTTATATAATTGGATGCAGTTTAAAGAAGATAATGATGGTGAAGCGGGACTTCAATTAAGTATTAACTCTACTGATAGAGAACAAAGAAAGAATATTTTTGGTGGAACAGCATCAAATTTAGATTCAATTAGCTCTTTAGTTGAATTTTTACCTGTTTCTCGTCGAAAGATTGCTCTTAATTTTGCTCTATGTTCTGATTCTATTATTGATGCAAAAGAGTTAAAGAGGCTCTTTAGTCCTGATAAGTTTATGTGCAAAATTACACCAATGCATGAAACAAAAGCTTGTGAAGTAAACAATCTCCATACTCCAGAAGGATATAGCTCATTTGTTTCTTATAAGCCTATTGAAGAGGCTCTAAAAGCAGAAGGGTTTGATGTTATTGTCTTTGTTCCTTCTCTTGAGGAAGATAAAGGAAGAATTACTTGTGGTAACGCTATTCTAAGTGATGAAAGATTTAAGGAGATAAATAAATGATACCACTATGGGCTATTTGGATTGTTTGTATTAGCTTAATTTTGTTAACAGCAAGAATTTGGCTCCCTATTTTAATTGTTGTTTTTACTCTTTTTGTATCAGTGATAGCTATAATAATGCAATTGATAGGAGACGCATTTCAGTGGTGGGCTGATTTATTTAAATAATGTTAAGACAATTTATCATTAAAATAGTATATGTTGTCTATTGGAAGAATACATTGTCCCATAGAGATATACCAGGAGATATATTTTTTAGGTATAAATGTTATAAATATGCTAAAACTACGTCTGGTTTTTTTAGCGCTGCACAAACATCCTCTGGATTTAAGAAGTTAAAAAACAAGGTATTGCATGGATAAATTTTTAAAATCGATTTTTTCTATTTTTAGAAAAAATCATAGACTATTGTTACTCTATAATTATGTAAGTTTGAAAAATTCTTTTGATGATAGGATTTTTTGGGCTAAAAGAAACAGGGATATGTGAATCCTGTTTAGAATCGTGTGGGTTGGGTATAATATAAAACAAGGGAAGATAGCTCAATTAGTAGAGTGCTAGATTGAAACTTTGGTGACATTGGTGCAATTCCATTTCTTCCCACCATAATTTCGGGCCTATAGCTCAGTTGGTTTAGAGCAGCAAACTCATAATTTGTTGGTGGTAGGTTCGAGTCCTATTAGGCCCACCACTTAATTTTAGGAGAAATATATGAAGAGAGAAATTTGGATGGCAAGCAAGGCGTTGAAAGGTGCGATTGAAACTCTTAATGCTTTATTTTGTTCAAGTGATAAAGAGAAACAAATCAGCAAAAAACAAAAGAATCAATTGGTCAATTTGTTATGCGAGGACTTATCTCAAATGATGTTAGAAGATGCTTATGATATTATCAAAGAAGCTCTTAAGCAGAAGACTATTCAGACAGGTCATTAATATATCGTGGGAGATTAAAGAGAGAATCTATCTTGTATATCTCTAATTGTTAGAGGTATTATTCCTGGGGAATGGTCTAGTTCCCAATGACAATTAGGACATAAGATAGTTAGGTTTTCAAGAGCATTAACTTCTGATATTTTAGCATCTTTTGGAAACGAAGAGACAGATTTGATATGGCATATTTCTACGTGCTTACCATATCCACAATTTGAACATTTCATATCTTGAACTTTGACATTAAATATAAAGAGGATAATTCTTTTAGCGTGTTCTCTAATTCTAGAAAAGACGTTTGTAGAATATTTAGACTTATGAATAACTGCCTCTAAAGTTATATCTCCAAAATCATTATTAGGTAAAGGAATATGTTTTGTATTTTCTCCAAAACAAGCAGGGGTAGTTGGAATTCTAGAAGAATAATATTTTTTTCTACATTTTGGACAATATTTGTTACTTCTAGGGATTGATTCTCCACATTCAATACATTGTCCTAAAGGTTGCATTCTTTTTCGTGGAGTATGAGCGTTATTATAAATTGCTCCACAAGTTTGTGAACAGAATGTGTTGGTTATTTTAGTTAAACTAGAAATTGTTCTAATAATTTCTGTGCCACATTGTTTACAATGTGTTCTTATATTTTCTTTTTGAGAAGCATCTATAAAACATTGCATTGTACAATAGTTATTATCACCAAGGTCTTTTCGATATTTGATAAATTCAATATCGCAATGGTCACATTTGACTAGAATGGTTTTATCCGTTAGTTTTAAAGGTTTACGTGTTCTTTGCATAGTATACTACTTTACCCATTTTTTACAGGTTCAAATCGTGAATATCTGATAGTTGTTTGAGATGTCACTGACAAGGGTATGATATTACATCAACCGCAGAGGGAAGGCTCAGTTTAGCCTCGAAATTCTTATAAAATTTTATACTTTCGTGCAACTCGAAATCTGCGGACTTAATTTAAATATAACCTTGAAGGAATATAATATGAGTAAAGTGGAGAACTAAAGGTTTCAATAAATAGTTAATAAACCCAGTAAGTGTTAATGATTTCTTTAACAAACATAGTGAATTTAACAAAAATATAAGTAATAATATTATGGAGAAAATAGATAAACAATATAAACCATTGAAAGATATGATAACTAAGTCAATAAAAGAAAATCAGACACTTACTAATATGGGTTTATGAAGTTTAATTTAGGAGTATCAATGCTTATTTTATGGTTTAGTATTGGATTTATAATTGGAGTGATTGTTGGCGGAGCATTTGTTGTAGGTGTGTTAGAAGGATTTTAAATAAGGTAGGATATGCAAACTGGTTAAGCGGCATATCTGATAAGTATGTGGAGCAATCCGTGTTGGTTCGAATCCAACTCCTACCACCATTAAATATAAAGAGAGAAAGAAATGACACTAAATCGTTTTAAAGATAAATTATTTATATGGTATTCCATGAATTTTTCTGTAGGTTGGTGGATTTTAAAAAAAGAAAACCATAAAGGTTTATTAGATTCTAAACGAAAGTTTATAACTAGATGGGGAATGGGCTGTTATATGCCAAAAAAATCATTAGTTATTGTTTTTCATGTTCCACGATTTAAGCCATATAAAACTAAGTTCCAAGCAGAGGAAGTTATTTCAGATTTTCTTCATGCAATAAATAAGGATAAAGTAGGTTAATAGAATGACAAAAAGAGATTGGCTGTGGGTTCTATTTTGGTTAGGATTTTTAACTAGTGGATTAACATGGATAGCAGGATGTATCGTCTATATATACAGTGAAGAGCAAAAGACATTTGGCTTGTTGTTGTTTGGATTCTTTTAGTTAATCCTAAGAATCCAGAAGAGGTTAAGCCTGTATATGTTGAAGCAAGAGTTATTGTAAGTCCGTTTAAACTAGAGTAATAGGTTATAATAATGAAAAAAGAAGATGTTAAAAAACTTTTAGATAAGCAAACAACATATTCTTCTGAAGAAGGCTTCCTTGTAGCAGAAGAGAGCGCGAAAGAGAGCGCTCTCTCTATGGTATTATCTTTAACGACCACAATAGAGCCTTATTTTGATACCACTCTAGATAATGGAGTTGATATATATTACGATACTAATAACAATGAATTACAAATTCATTGTCCTCCTCTTGGTTCTTCAAATTTTTATTGTTTTACTAATATCAATGGTAAACGTAAATTAACTAGAAACCCTTCTCATGAAGAACTGGTTGAATTTTTAATGCTTCTGTAGTACAAAAGATAGTATATTGGTCTACGAAACCGAAGATGCAATTTCTTTCAGAAGCTCTTTATATTTTAGGAGTTAATTATGACCAAAATGTATAAATGTATTGACTGCGGAGTTGATACACAGAAGATTGATGAATATTACATTGTTCACAATTGGGTATGGAATGAAGCAATGCCAATGACTCCAATAAATGCTATTTATATTGAGGATGGGAAAGTAAAAACAGATGTTCTTTTAAGACAAGGGAAAGGAATGCTTTGTATTGGTTGTCTTGAGAGAAGACTCAGACGTAAGTTAACTAAGAAAGATTTCCTAGATTGTCCTGTTAATACAGATAATAAAAGATGGCCTAAGAGCAAAAGATTAAGAAAGAGGATGAAGAGATGATTTCACCTTTTAGACATGAAATTGGTAGAAGTAGAATTTACAGTCAAGAGCAAAGTCCTAGAGTTTTTGAAGTTTGGATTGAATTAGAAGATGGAAGTCAATATCCTTATAGAGGTAACTACAGTAAACCTGTTAGCAAACCATATAGAGATAGATGGCTTAAAAACGAACAAGAAGGGTATGACGGATTGAATCCTAGAAAGTTAAATTCAAAACCTAAAAGAATATTTATTTTAGAAGTTTGGTTAGAAGTCGTCGAGGTACGTGAAATATGATTGATATACTTGTTTATCATTATTTTGATGATTCTATCTTTGTGGTAGATTTCTATCGTTAAATAAAGAGAAGTTGTTTGAGCCGTTTCGTTCTGGGTATAATAAGTCAGTGCGAAATAAATATACAGGTATAAATAAATGACATATAAAGAGGCAAGAGAAAAGCAAGATTTATTGTTTGCTACATATCCTTATCTTCCAGTTAAGATGTGGCAAAATAATAAGGGAGAATGGATTTTATCTATTGAGGAAAACCTTGTTACATCACAGAATGTAGATTCTTATTTATATTTACAAGAAACAAAGAGTTGGGGATAAAGAAATGTTAAAACTTAGATTATGGTTAGATGATGTTCGTCCTGCTCCAATCCTAGATAGTTGGATGGTAGCAAAGAATTATCAAGAGGCAATTACTTTAATTGATAAATATACGTTCTTTCTTTGCTCTTTAGACCATGATTTAGGTGAAGAGAAAGATGGTGCTGATGTTTTACAGTATATGATAGATAATGATAAGGTTCCTGAATTGGTATTGATTCATTCTAAGAATCCTGTTGGAGTTGCAGAAATGAATAGAATGCTAAATCGTTATTGGGATAAATAAATGGATATTAAACAAACTCTTATTGCAATGCTTGATTTAAAAGATAAAATAGACAAAAGAAAAGATATTTTATGTCAACGTATATCTCCGTCTATATTATATACATATCTTCTTTATAATAAAGATAAAGAGTATGCTGATTTGCTAAATCAATTTAATCAGTTAAGAATTGATTTAGCTCATTCTTTAGAAAACTCATATGAAAGTATGGGCGATTTATTAGATTATGTAAAAAGTTCGATAGATTCTAAGTAAAGCCGTGTTTGAGACTCTTCATCTTGGGTATAATAACATGCGAGACAAAACTGACGGCTATGACGCACACCGCAATCATGGTTGATAACCTAATAAATCTATGACTTGGCTCCGTTGATAGAAATGGAGAAGTAGCGTTTCTCGTTCTATAATATGTCCCCGTGGTGTAAAGAATAGCATACGACTCTTCTAAAGTCTTGGATAAGGTTTGATTCCTTACGGGGATACCATTTTAAATCATTTTGTAAATATAAATAATTATGGAAGCAAAGCTCATTTGGATTGAGCATTCGACTTTTAATCGAAAGGTAGGTTTGGGTTCGAATCCCCCTGCTTCCACCAAATTAACTATTATATGGGTCGTTAATTCAACGGTAGAATAAGTGACTTTTAATCATTCTATGAAGGTTCGATTCCTTCACGACCCACCAATTTTAACTATGAAAGATACATCAAAGACAATACTTATCTATATATATTTGGCAATACATAGATTACATACTAGATTATATAATAAACATCGTGATTATTTATATAAATTCTCAGATGTGTGGACAGAAATAAAGAATGTCAAAACTAAAGTTTCTCTTCAAAATAGCAAAGTATATAGATGACTTATCTTGGAACTGTATGTATCAAAAAGTCTTTATGACTAAATTATCTGAGAAATGGAAACCAATAAAAGATGCTTATGCCTATTATCAAGAAAGATTAAGAGCAAATGACTAATATATTATTCCTTACTTCTTATTATATACGATGGAATATAATAAGACTAAGACGAAAATTAGATAAGACACTTAATATTTTCCAAACGTTATATCCAAGAAGAATATATCATAATTGGGAATCAATTAAAAAGGCAATAAAAATATGAAAACAAAAATTATTAAAACTGAAGTGATTGAAACTCTTCATCATATATTTCCTAGTGGCGCAATTATTGAAGAGGTTCGTTCTTCTATTAAAAAGAAATCTCAATATAAAATTATAGACGGTACAAAAAGAAATCAATCATATTTTTATATTGACCAAGAAGTATATAAAATGAATTATAATAACCATTATTATGATGATTTTTATAAACTATCTATTCCTCCAGAAAAATTGATGTTATTTGATGATATTGATACTTCTAAGTTAATTAATTTTCAGATTATGCAAAATGGATTTCTTTATCCTTTTAATAGTGATATTCCGCTCAATAGACCTATATATATTGGTTGTATTTTTAAAAAACAATATAAACTAAAGAGTCTCAAAGAACATTGGAAGTCCATTATTTCAGATAAAATTTTAGAGATTTATATTGTTGAAGATGGTTATGATTATGATGATATTGACAACACTTGTTACAAAGTAACAGTAGTATTATCTGATGATTTCTTTATGGAGCTATATAATGAAAATAAAGATACTGAATTTTTTGGACATGGTAAACTTAGTGATGTATTAAGATATAATGAAAAAGATTATTTAGGATTTTGTAAATATAGCAAGGATGATGATGATTAATGTAATTAAAAGAATTTGTTATTTTCTTAAGATAGTTATCTGGAAAAAATATAAGGAAATTGAGGGATATAAAAGTTATCTGGTAACTATAAAAATGGTTAATCGTAACTTTGATGTAATTAAGAATTTTGAAAGGACACAAAATGCAAATATTAAGTAATCAAATTTTATTTAAAGCAATTAGTGGAAGTCATCTTTATGGATTAAACGAGGAAGGGTCAGATATAGATTATGAGGGAGTTTATATGCCATCTCCTTCTGCACTTCTAGGTATTCGTGCTCTTGAAAACGCAAAACATAGTAAGGGTACAGATGTTGATGTTACAATGTATTCTTTGCAGCAATATGGAAAGCTTTTAACAACTTCTAATTTCAAGGCTCTTGAGACTTTATTTGCTACTGAAGATAAGATTATTCAATGTACACCAGAATTTAGAGCAGCTTTTATAGACCACAAAAAGTTATTTATATCTAATGATATTCTTCAACCTTTACATGGTTTTGCTGTTTCTAATTTTAGTAGAATTGATAAATGTCCTTCTGATACGACCTCTCGTAGAATTTTGTTTGATAAATTAGGATATGATTCAAAATATCTTATGCATTGTGTTAGGATTTTAAAAACAGGTGTACATCTAATTACTACGGGTGAATTTAAAGTAGATTGGAGCAATGAAAGAGAATATTTTTTAGATATCAAGCATGGACGTATTTCTAAACAAAAGGCTTTGCAAGAAGCAGAAGCTTGTAAATCATTAATTCTAACTATAATGCAGCATGGTAAAAAGGAAAATTACAATACATATAACTATGTTAATGAACAGGTTATATGTATGAGCAAAAATTGGTTGTTAAATCTAAAGCAAGCGATGACTGATTTTATGCCTCTTAATTCTGAGCAATAAAGGAGATAACTATGTTTTTAGTTTTTGTTGGCTTACTCTTTGCAGGTGTTATAGGTGCTGTTATAGCCTATGGTATTCATGTCTTTGGCTCTTCAATTCAATATAGGTACGAAATATGGGAATATGAAGAGGAAGGATATGGAAGATTTTGGGTTCCAATGATAATTAATTATCGTCTATGGAAATCTGGAGAAACCGAAGAATGTAATAAAAATGGTTATGAATGGCTGGGGTTATTTAATTTTTCTGATAAAGATAAGATTATTGCCTCTTCAGCAGCAGATAGTCATCTTTGTGGTGGTATTATTATTTATTGGATTGATGAAGTGCCTCGTCTTAGTGAACAGCAAGCTATTGACAAAATTCATCAATATATCAAACAGGAACAAGATGATTATAACCATCAACATCCTAAGTTTATTTCAAAAAAGGTGATTTAAATGTGGCCTTTTAAAAGCAAGAAGAAAGATTCGATATTACCAGATTATTCTATCAATAAGTTATTCGCTCAGATTGAGAAAGAGATGGATAAATACGAGATTATTATAGAGACTTTTAATGATGGTCGAGTACAATTTTATTATACACACAATGGAAGTGGTTATGTATGGGGAGAGGATGAGCCAGAGAAAAGAAGAGTCAAAGGACAATCTTGTAGATGGACGGATAAAAACGAAATGCTGGAAGATTTGAGGCAAACTATTATTAAAGCATTAAAAGGTCAATTTTCTGAGGTTAAATTATCTTCAGTGGCAGCAAAAGAGAATATTGATTATATTCTTGGTAATATAGAATGTCAGGATAGATGTAAAATGATTGAAGGATATGTTAGAGAATTATGTTGTTCTAAGCTTGGAGCAGATGCTTTTAAAGAAGCATCAAGTGAGTAAAGAGCGTTTTCAAGGCTCTTTTTTATATGAAATTGATATTAGTTATTAATAACAAAGGAGAAATAGAAAATGTTTGGGATTATTTTTATTTCTATTTTATACTGTCTCGGAGTATATCTATGTTTATATTCATTATATACTTCTTTTAATCAAGTATCGTTGATTTCTTTTATAGTAGCATTATTTTGGCCTCTATCTTTGATAGTTGGGATGATTATATTATTAATTTTGAAATTAAATAAATCCAGCAATTCTGTTTGAACAACGAAGCAGAGGGTATAATAAGTCATGGGCGAGGGTTTGGAATCACCAGCGGAAGAGCGGAACGGATTCGACTTCCGTATACTCCATCACGGGGTATAACCGGGTTCAGCACCGCCAAGTGGGTTCGATTCCCATCTTGTCCATTTATAGGAGATATAAATGTATATTCAAAATCGTCTTTTTGATACAATGAAAATGAGGACTATAACTAAACGAATAGTATTGCAATTAGCATATAAAGATTTTATTGCACGTTTTCGTTTGAGGTCTAGAGTTGGTCTTTCTTACAAAGTATATTACAAGGGTATTTGTATTGGAGAAGGAGACCAAAATGGATATTCAAGTAAGTTAACTTATAAGAATCATACAAGTCATCCTCTTGCTGATGAGTTAATTAAAATTCAAGATACATGTTGTGATAAATGTTATTATCAATATAATATTGAGGTCTGGAATGGCAAATAATCCTTTAACGAATTATATTCATCAACTTAGCGATGTCAATGATAATTTTACAACTACTCATATAGTTACTTATACAGGTACTCCTGAACAAATTTTTTTTGAAAGAATGAAAGAGGAATTAATGAAGAGACCTGAAGTTTCTTCTTCTAAAGAAGATGAAGATTTCAAGTTGTATTGTTGTGGAATGGATATTAACTATCGTCTAAATAAAAAGAATTTTATGGTTTTTGATATTTGGAGTAATGATTATAAATTTTACTCTATCTATGTCAATTATACAGATAAAGAAATTGCAGATTGTAAAATAAAGATTTTTTGTAAGAATGATATCTGTGGTACATTCTTTTTGATTAATGATTTTTTGGCTATTCTTAATGATTGTTTGGAAGTAATTAATTCAGAGGTGACAAAATGATTAAAGTTTCAGAAGCCGTCTATAATGGTCTTGTTGCTGTCCGTGATTCTGGTGAAACTAATATGATAGATTATCAGACAGTTATGGAGTTAGCTCTTGATTATGGGTATACAGAAACAGTTGATTGGATGGAAGGCCATAAGAGTGAGTATGCTAAAGGTATTTTTGAAGGTTTTGAAATAGGAGAAGAATAAATGAATATTAAGAAGTTTTTAGCAATTACACTTGCTTACATGGCAGGAATGTTGACTTTTCTTTTATTTATGCCACCTTTTCATTGGTGGAGTGTTTTTACAGTTATCGCAATTGCTCTTAACTTATGGATGTCGTCTGATGATATTGAGCGCTATGTTCAAGATAGGATGAAGAGCAAAGAATGAGTTACTATAAGTATTATAAGTATTTTGGTGTGTTATTTGGAATGAGTGCTGGAGTATTGTTTTTGTGTTTATTGGTAGCTCCATTTAACATTATATTTTATCTTTCATTCGCTCTTTATATTTTCCTAGCATTAAATTGTATTGATGAATATGCTAACAAAAGAATTAGTGGTAAAAAATGAAAAGTTTAAAAAATTATTCTTTAAATGAGCTTCAGCATTTTGCTTGTCTTGCTGCACGGGGATATATGGCCTCTCCTAGTGGAAAAGATATATGGGATATTTGTATTCAAGATACTCCTCCTCTTTTTCTTAAAATGGATAAGGCTAATTATGAGTATTTTGAAGAAATGGTCTCTTTTCTATATCGTGGTGAAAAGTTAAAATTATATTTAGATGCAGTAATTACTGAGCTTGATACAATAAAGCATTATAAAGGATATAGACATTTTGATAATAAGTCTTTGTCTCTTAAGCTTCTTAAGTTAGAAGAGAAAGCTAGGATTATGCGTCACAAATTGAAAGTAGATGTAGAATGCTAAAGTTTTAAAAAGGATAAGAAATGAAGATAGCAAAATATAGAAAAGATGGAGATACAAATGAATGGTATTATTTATGCCTCTCCCGTGATTGGCTCAGACGGAACAGTATATATTACAAGTATGGATGGAAAGTTATATGCTTTCGGAGATTAGAAGAGAAATAACTCCTGCTTCAACAAGTCTATGACAATTAGCACATAAAAGAACGCATTTTTTAAGTTCTTCAAAAAGAATATCTAATGACTTTCTATGCATAGAATCTGCTATGGCAAAAGATTTGGTTGAAGGGTCAATATGATGACAATCGAAAATTCTAGTATTAATACCATCGTGTTTAATACCACAATGAACACATATTCCACCTAATTTTTCAACAATTTTTTGTTGTTTGAGTTTGTAATGCTTTCTTTTTGTAAGAGAAATATTTTGAGAATGATGTTGACGATATGCTTTTTGTTTTTCTTGTTTTTCTTGAGAGGAGATATATTTTCTACCAGAATGACCTCTTATATATTGTCTAGGTTTGCCATTGGCTCCCATTTGTGAAATAAGGTTCCCACAACCACACGCGCACTCAATTATTGGAGATTGAGCCTGTCTTTCTTTCATTTTAGTTTTTCTTTGTTGATTACTCATAATATTATTTACCCAATTATTCTACTATTCCGAAAATTACGGAATTGTTTCTTTTCTTGTCAAGGTTAAATTTTGGTAAAATGTTTGAAATCCTGTGGTCTGGGTATAATATAGGGCAAGAGAGGAACAGGTTCGAGTCCTGGCCTGCGGACGAGAGAAGCGATTCTTTCTATCCGTGGTGTAAGGTAGTTTAAACGGTGAACACTCTTGCTTTAAATTTTGTGAGGTGCAACATGGACGAACATATCAAGAATTTTATTAACAATGCGTCTGAGCAAGAATGTGCTGTGCTTTCACTTATGATTTATGAGCGTAAGCGTTATCTTATTTCTAAAAGAGGATTAGAGGTTCTTTCTGAATTAAGAATAGGTAGTAAAGTTACATTTAATGGTAATCAAGGCCAAGTATTTACAGGTAATATTACTAAAATTAATCGTAAAACCGCTAATGTTCATACTACGATAGGTCAAAATTGGAATGTTGCTCTGTCTTTGCTAAAGGTCATTGAATAATGACAAAGTATGCTGTTATTAAAGAACCAAATCCTTATGCTTGGAGTTCTGGTTGCACAGTTTCACTTACTGATAGTTTAATAGAAGCGAGAAGTTGGTATGATAATGATAAAGAGCTTATGAAAAATGGACATTATGCTTCAGTAAGTCTGGTAGAGCTTATAGTTATTGAAGAAGAAGATTGTCCTAATGCAATATTACAAGATAATGGTTCCCAAGATTAGGAGATAATATGTTATTATTTTTTGGTTGTTTATTTTTGTTAATTGGTATTAGTGGTTTTATTCTTATGAAGATAAATCATAAAAATAAGAGTATATCTATCAGTATAATGCCTAAAATTGAAGAGGTTGATGGCAGGTTTCATATTACCCATACAGATGGAACAGACAAGTGGTGTAATACCAAACAAGAAGCAAGAGATTTTTGCGATATGAAAGCCATTGAATGTTTGGATAAAATTAAGGCTGCATTAACTAATTTACAGGATGATAAAAAATGAGAATGTTGGTGGTGATAGAGAATAGTTGGTCAGGACTTAAAGTTAAGTTAGTTTGTGATATTAATGATATAAATATTGTTACAAAATATCGTGACAAAATAAAACATAATGTAAATAAAGATTATTTACCAATATGTATGCAATCATTTAATAATATATTAGCTAAAGCAAAAACATACAAACTTAAACCTGGAGAATGTAGAAAAATACAGTTAGCAAGTGGAGATAGACAATTTTTTGTAACAGAAGTTAATGTTTATAATATAAATATGGATATTGAATTATGATTAAAGTTGGAATTGCACCTTATTTAGAATGTAGTTCAAGAGGAAATAAATGCTTTTCTGCTTTTTATGCCAGGATTAAAAAGAGAAATAACTCTTCTATTGAAGAGATATATCAAGCATCTAAAGTTTTTGAAGATGGTTCAACAAACCTGAATATAGCAGAGGCCAGAGGAAAGGTCGCAATAAATCAAGAAGAATGCTCTTTATTATATTCAATGCTTTGGGAAGAATACATTGCAGAGAATCCAGATTTAATTGAAATTTTAATTAATGCTACTGGTCTTTCAGATATGTATGGTCAGGAAGGCCATTGTTGTCAGGCTCTTGAGCTTTGGAGAATTAGAAATAACTTTATAGAAATAAAGAGTTTAAGTGATGATATGTTAAAAGCCGCCGAGAGTTCAATGGGGTTTTGGGATAATGAAGAGGATGAAACTTGGGATGAATCTTTTGTGCCTGCTACTAATTGGGGTACTAAATGATTAAAGCACCTTGGACAAATTGGCAACAAGAATCAATTAAAGCATTTCAATTAATGAATTTGCTTCACCCATTTACTTGTGGGAATGATTCATGCAGAGCAGAACATAAAGAAAGTTTGATAATTAATGATGGACTTCTTTATTGTCCTCATTGTGGATACACTCAGGATTGGGTTCACGAAATTATGGCAAATTGGCAATGGATTTTTGTTCATTGCTCTAAAGAAGAGTATAGCCAATTCAAACAAAATTTAAAATGAGAACTAATATACTTAAATTTCATCTTTATTTGATTCGTAGACATTTATCATATTTGCGTCGTCCTATTTTATTGAATCATAGAATTGATGATTTATTTTTATTAAGAAGAATAAATGGTCATACTCCTTGGTTTACAATAGGATGTAATAAAGTATGGAATTATATAAAAGAACTTTCTAAGGAGACGGTTTAGAGTCTGAAATTTTGGGTATAATAAAGTCTAGTGCGGAGATTCAGGTGCAAGTCCTGACTGCCCAGGCGAAAACGCCAGCAGATAGTTTAAGTAGCAGAATACCGCCATTGTTTAGTTCTTTATCTTTTTGGGTATAATACAATGCGGGATAGAGAAGTAGTTACTCGGAAGGCTCATACCCTTCAAACGTGGGTGCAAATCCCACTCCCGCAACCATTTTGGAGGTTAATTATGAATACTTCGCTACTTAAAGAGAAAGTAAAAGAGTTAATCTCTTTATTTGAAGATATTAAGTGTGCTCAGAAAGAATATGAAGAAGAAATGCTTTTCTTATCTCTTTTTGCTGATACCTTGAAATGGATGGATGAACATTCTCGTTCTGGAGCAGCAAAACAATTAAAATATATTTTTGAAAAAAGGATTGAAGGAAAGAGTTATTAATTAGTTTAACAATGAGAGTGTGGTGTAATCAGGTAGCACGCATTTTTTGGAAAAATGGGGCGCAGTTCAAATCTGACACTTTCAACCATATTAATAGGAGAAAAATGATAAATGAATTTACATTATGTTGGCAGATATGATAATGGAGTTTTTACTGAATCACCTGTAAAAGAAATGTCTAAAGAAATATTTTGTGATGGAATGGGTAGTCAATGGAATTATACTTTTCGAGATATAGATTTTTTCTTTTATAGACATGGTTTTAAGATAGAAGTAGAAGATGATTTGGCTATTACAAAAATTGGAGATATCATTTATTATTTCACAATAAGTTAATTTTTGAAAGCTTGTTTGAAGTCCTGTCTATTGGGTATAATAAAGAGTGAAGGAAGGAACTCCTTTACGAATAGGAGAAGCAGGATTCGATTTCCTGCCATCGCGGATGTGATGTAGTTTAGTCTGGAATACGTCTGCTAGCAAGACAGTAAAACACCTATTTTGAAAAGCCTGTTTAGAATCCAGTAAAACGGGTATAATAGTGTTGTAAAGGTAAAGATGGAAGTTCGAATCTTTTCTAGTGCGTTAAAACCCTGCGGTTCTTGCGGGGGAGCGTTAGTAGCATAAATGGAATAATGCGTTACTGAATTTGACACCCGCCACTCGCGGGACATAAGAATGATAAATATGTCATTTCTTTATAAAGAGGAAACTTCTTTCCTCTAGTTTTAACGGAAGGATTTACAAAGTAAATCCTTCCCTCTTGAACCTTGAAAAGTTTGTGTCTAATAAGTTAGAAGAGACGAGTTGGCTTGCTATTACTGCAAAGCAAGTGAGTGAACCAAAACAGTCTCATATTGAAATATGATAGAGTAAGGAGCTGGACTAAATGTTGCTGCTGGATGCGCGATATTTAGCCTTACTCATTGTAAGGACGATGTAACGTAGAAAGTACACGTACTCTTTAAGAGATTCGTAGGAAATCTTAGTTTTTCCGTCCAGTTTGAAAGCAATTGCTGTACCTGACCTGATAGTGGTAGGGGTATGAGGATAGCGAATCATATTTATGGAATCTTACAGATTGACGAATCTATAGGATAAACTATCTTACGTATGAATTGATTCGTCAATTCAAGAAGCTGCAACTGTTAGGTTGTAGGACTGGTGGGCGTATATAAGATTAAATGCCGCGACCAGTTTGTGATTTTATAATCCGAAGAGGATGTCCACCTTCGTTAAAACCTGCGTTGTGTGTTGGCACAGTCAACAGAAAAGCGGACTAATCGTGGTTGACGTTTAAGAGGGCCGCGACTCTTTATTAACGCGGGTGAAAGCTCTTAAATTGAGAGTGATGGTGAATTATCTTTGGGATAAATTGTGACCATCTAGCGGCCAGCGCTGTGTTGGTAGATTATCTATCACACTACTGGATTTTAATATATAATTTTTAGTATAATTTTTAGAAAAGATTCTTCTTTGTTTTGCAGTGGCCTTGTCCTAATCTGCTAGAAGAATCTGTATTTTACTTTGAAAAACTTTAGGATTCAAGTACCTAAGAAACTTAATGTTGTATGATTAGCAACTTCCTAAACGCAAACTTTGAAAATTTGCAAGAAAAAATAATCAAATGCCATTTCCTTGGCTCACTAATAACTAGATACTTTTAGTGAAAGGAAAGCCATTAGGACGTGTAAGGCTTTAATCTACGCCCTTAAAAATTGAATCATCGGTCGATTGATGGTGGAAAGACACAAAACCTACCTTTTTTAGAAAGATATTTAAACGGAGGGAAACAACCATCTAAAGATAGATGGTTGTTTCATATTATATGAAATTTACCATATGTATTGTATTTGAAATTGAAGAAACTAGTCTTGAAGAAGCTAAGATTAGTGCAGAAGAATACAAAGAAACATTAGAAGAAGAAAGCAATGGAACAGATTATATTACTCCTGGCTCTTTATCTACTTATGTGACTCAAAAAACTTGTGAGTGTGGAGGAGAAATTGATTATTATTCTTGGGGAAGAGGAGGAGATTATATCTCCGAAGCTATATGTAAGTCATGTCACAAAGATTTTAATAAGGAATAATATATGTCTAAAAAAGAGAAGTTAATATATCTTGTGGCTAGAATATATTATGCAGCTAAATGGACAATTACATACAATTCTCTTGACCCATTTAAAGAATTTATTTATACAAGTATATGGGCAATTGATGCTGACCCTAATGGGATTTAAAATATTCTTATTATTAACAGCATGGGAAATGTCTTGTTGTTTTGATTTTTGTAATAGAAAATTAAAAACAGTTTATTATAAATATAGAGATTTAAATAGACATTGCCCAGGAATGAATATTAAATTAGTGCGTAGGAAAATTTATGAACGTATGCATAACAATCAATAATAATATTACTTATGATTATTTTGATAAAAACGATATATATCTGTGGCTTTCTGGAAGGTTTCTATTTACAAAACCAGAAGTGAGACAGAATATAGCATATGAAATAATAAATTATGGAAGTTCTGAGTTTTATCATTATAATGACCTTTATCATCATAATGACCATATAATAATAAAAACTACAATGATTAATTGCGATTTAGAGATATGAAATGATTAATACAAAAGCTTTGTTTAATATAAGATTTTATGGTTTTTTACATCGTATTATGTATAAATACTTAGTAGCTACTAGAATGAGTTGGAATGAAGAAGAAAAAATTAATGATTTTTATAGGAGACATTATCCTATAAGTTGGGGATATGATAGCATAAGTATATCTTACAAGTCTTTCGGTAGCTTAATTATAGATACTTTAATTATTATATTAGGTCTTATTACATTAATATTTATTAATGTAGAATCATATGATACAAAATAAAGCGTTATAAACATTATCAATTTGACCGCAATAATACGATAAGAGCGCAATAATAGAGAATGATATAGAACTATACATAGTGATATATCGTTTTTTATTTACTCTTTATTGAAGGCTAAGTCTTGCTTAGGAGTCTATTTTACCCTTATAGCTGAAAGCGTAACATTTTAGTTAAATGATAAAAAGAGTATTTTATATATATTTAACACAGCTAGTGTTTAGAAGCTAAGACTTCGGGTATAATAGACCATTAGGAGATGATTTTATGAGTAGAACAATTGTAATTCCTGACGTACATCATAGATGGAATTTAGCATTAAAACCTTTAGAAATTACGGCTAATAGATATATCTTTTTAGGAGATTATTTTGATAATTTTGGTGATACATTAGAAGATACGGCTAATACTGTACGTCAACTTATTGAATTATCTAAGCGAGATGATGTTACTTTATTATTCGGTAATCATGATATTGGTTATCGTTTTAAAGGCTTTGAATGCTCTGGTTGGACAAAAGAAAAGTGCGATTTAATTAATAAAATGATGCCTGCCGAAGTATGGGAGAAGATGCAATTAGTTACTTATGTTGATGGATTTATTCTTTCTCATGCTGGATTGGCTGAAAGTATTTTTAGTCATCCTATTGATGGCATAACACCAGAATATGTTGCTAAGTTATGCGTTGAAGGATTGGAACATGCTCAATTAGGTATTTATACTCCTGCTTTAACACCTGGACAAGCTAGGGGTGGTCGTCAAAGACAAGGTGGCCTTGATTGGTTAGACTTTAATCAAGAATTTGCACCAATTAAAGGAATAAACCAGATTTTCGGTCATACCCCAGCACCTTCCGCAAGACAAAGTAGCACCGAAGATTCAATTAATTGGTGTATTGACACTCATTCAAAAGGGTTTGTCATTCTTGAGAATGGCAAGGTCTTTCCACAAGAGATTAAAATGGTTGATTTTTTAAAAGATAAATTATCCGAAGTTTAACCTTAGAAGTGTTTATAATTCTTAGAAATGGGGATAATACAATTGAAGTGAAAGGAGAATTGTAATGTCTAAGCGTAGTGCTAAAATAAAGAGGAAAGTAGGCAGGGCTTTAGAACATATTGCTTATAAGTTAACAGCTTCAGGAGTAGGCAAACACAAGTCTGTGCGCGATTATAACAGAAAGAATAAGGATTGGAAGAATGAGCAATCATAAAGAGCAAAAGAGGGAACGTAAGTTCTGGATTGTTAAAATTAAGGAAAGGGATGGGAATATTCCACCTGAATACAAGATAGTTGAAACAAACAAAAGACCAAAGAACGCTGTATTTCAAAGTAAAGACCAATATTATGAGTCTAAGAATACAGCAGAAGTCCAGATGAATTATATTTTAAATGAAATATTCAGTTCGTGTGATGGTACAAGGTTTGACTAATAGGAGAAATCAATGTTTCAAATTAAAGTAAAGTTTACTTGTCCTTTGTGTGGAAAAGAATCAGAAGATGATGACCCTGCAATTTATGGACAAGAAGAATCACAAAGTTGTGACGGTTTTATTGCTGTAACTTGCTCTCATTGCAAAGAGGATATCGAATTTTCTGACAGATATGGAGAGGGTTGGACAGGCGAAAAGATGCCGAATTATAATGCCTTTTAGGAGTAAGAAATGAAAGAACGTACCCGTTGTATTAAGTGTAGTGTCAAAATTGAATACAAATGTCCTCATTGTCATAAAGATATTAGTGAATCTGATGCCATCTATTCCTGTCAAGATGGTTTTGACAATGCTTTTCTTGGTCTTATTTGTCCTGAATGTAAAAAAGAATTTGAGGTTGAGAATGTTATGGATGGAGAATGGGTATTTCGTTGGTATGAATAGATATTTAACTAAAAGAGTGTTTCTTAGCTCTTTATCCTGGGTATAATCATGTATCAAACCAAGGGAGAAACAAAGATGAAGAGCAGAAAGAAAGCGCAGGTCTTTAGAGTAGTAAAATGGATTATGCATGAGTATCCATCGGGGAATACTATGGAAGATTACGTTAAGTTTAATGAATTGTTGCAAAAGGCTTGTGATTGGGTCAATCGTACAGGTTTGTTTCTTAAGCCTCAATCTGAAGAACCAGAAGTTTGGGGTTAATTTAACCTAAAGAGTGTTTGAAAGCCTCTTTACCGGGTATAATATAGCATCTTTGAAGGGAGAGTTTAAAATGGAAAAGAAACAGAAGTTGAGCACTTTAACCCTTATTGGCATCATCGCATCTTTTGAGGATGGTCGGCGTCTGATTCAGGTTAATCGTGAGGCAAAACTTCAGGCAATAAAAGCAATTCGTGATATTACTGGCCTGGGTCTTGTGGAAGCAAAACTTATTTCTGACTATCTCTTTCTTTGTACTAATGCTGACACTTTCACCGTGGGTGCGCAAGAAATGATTCAATTCTGCGAGTCTTACATTCTCTCGTTGACTAGCAAAGAGAACGAAATCCAGTCGTTGTTCGACAAATTCAACAAGTTTTAATCTAAGTTTCATTGAAAACCTGTTTGAAACAGGGACGGTCAGGGAATAATACATTATCAAAGTCAAGGAGTTTTAAGATGGCAAAGTCAATTATGGTAACTAAGGTTCTCGTTCGTGATTCTCGCACTGGCCGTTTCGTGGACAATGCTCCAGTAAAGCATCTAGCTATTACTGGAAACATTTCTTCTCGTCAGATGATGGGCTGGGCAAGTCATCCTAAGCAAGAGCGTGCTCTTCGTTTTGAGAATGACAATCGCCTTGAGGTTTATGTTCCTGAAGGATATTTCCTCACTTATAAGCGCGAAGGTCATCTGACTCAGCCTACTTTTGTGCCTCGTTTGAGGGATGCTCTAAGGGTTATTCTTCGTAAGTTTAACTCTTACGTGTCTATTTTTACGTCTTAGTTTATTAAAGACAAGCCAAGGTGTCTAATGTCCTTGGCATATATTATTAAGAGGTTTAAAAATGTTTAATCGTAAACAAGTTGATGCTGAAAAGTCAGAAGAACGGCGTAAGCCTAAGCAGGGTAAGAATAGTCCTCGACTTCCAGCCTATAATCGTGATTCTCGTAACGAGAAATATTTCTTTGTTAAAACTCAAGACGAAGAAATTTTGGATGATGATAACGAATTTTGTGATTTTTAATTTAAAGGATAAAGAGAAATGAAGATTTATGATTGTTCTACTGGCAATCTTATTGCCACAGGTGAAGATTTTAAAATCATTCATAATCATCCTTTAGACAAGGAAAGCGAGTATCAACTTCGCATTACTTCCGAAGGGATTGCCTGTGATAAAGTAGTTAATGGTCAGATTGACCAGGAATCAATTTTTTGGTGGGATGACCTCTTTCCTGAAGGAACATAATTTAGATTTAACCTAAAAGATGTTTAGATTACTCTTCACAGGGTATAATAAGATAGCAAAAGAGTCTGGATTGCAAACAGTACGGTTCAGATGTTTAAACCTTTTTTGGCTGACACTGGTAAGGATTGGTGTATAAACTGCCTTCGTGGTGGGCGAACACGTTAAACTGAATCTGATTCCCGGTGATGACCAGCACCTTAAACTGGTTGTCTTTTTTAACCAAAATTAAATCAAGAGAATGTTTAGATTACTCTTAACAGGGTATAATAAGATAACCTAACAGGGATGAAGTAATGATTGCCAAGCATCATCTTAAAAAATTACAACAGATTGAAGTCAAGGCTCTTAATGCTTTCCCTAATATCGTTAAAGTTAGAGAAGAGATGAAGAGTCTTAAGAATATCCCTGGACATGAAAAGACGATTAAAAGAGTCTGGGATAAGTTTGTTCTTACAATACAGGAGTTATAACATGGATAGCACAATGTTCTACGGTACATTAGCGAACACCGAATTAACTAGCATTGCTTTGGTGAAGCAAGCTTTTAAAGCTGGTATGCCATTAGTAGTGGTATCTAATCGTCCTACTCCTGGTGGAGAAATTATTCTTCGTATTGTAACTTATATTACTAAAAGTAATGGGTCTTATACAAACCCTCATACATTTACAGAAGAGACTCTAAAAGGCATACTTCGTGTTCATACTAACGAAGCAGGAATTATTGATAAAATTTATTAGGAGTAAAAAATGAAAGTTACAGTTTTAACGGCTGCTGAATGGACGGGTTGCGGAGAGAATAAGCGCGTCATTGGTGTTTATGCTGATACTCCCGAAGGTCAGAAGCTTTTTAATGAGGCTTATAAAGAGGAAGATGATGGGGAAGTCAGTCTCGAAGTAGAAGATTACGAAGTCCAAGGTTTTATCGAAAGTTAACCTAAAGAGTGTTTAGAAGCTCTTCATCCTGGGAATAATACTGTATCTTAAAGGGAGCAGCAATGTCTAAAGATATAGAGATATTCGGAATTACTAGTGCTGTATTAGGTCTTATCTTTATGTCGTGGGTTATGATGGTTATCGCCCTCATTGCCTTAATTGCTACCCAAGTTATTTCTTTGGAGAAGGGCAATGCTTAAGGATTACATCTTTCAAAGTGCAATGCAAGTTATGGAAGAGTGTAAGGCCGATTGGTTTTCTGTTTCAAAGAATGCACGCATCGGATATTGTGATGGTGTAAAATTCTCCACAGGAGAAATAGTATGTACTAATAAAATTCATGCTCCTAAGCCTGTTACAGCTATATCGTTTGCTACTTTTACTCATGAAGCCTTTCATGCTCAAGATATAAAGAGGCGAGAAATGGAATTGCCTACTTATATTCTTGAATATGATGCATGTAAATATAGTGAAGTACAAGCGGATAGGTTTGGGATTGATTTACCTGCTTCTGTGAAACTAGATAATCGTGCTTATGTCGCTAAAGAGATAGCGAAGTATATTACTTCTATTTTGGGTGGTTCGATGCAACTGAGCGAATTTATGAAGGTCTGGGATAGTATTCCTAGTGAGATTCGTGGGTATGTTGCGGGATTGGTAAAATATAATCCTGTTACTCAAAGTGTTTCAGGTGGAATTACTCCACAACAATGGATTACTGCTAAGAATAATAAAACGAAGTAGGAGAAAGTATAATGTTGACAATGGTTGAAAAGCGTGAAAAGTTGGCGCAACATGCGGTTGATAGTTATGATGAAGAGACAATATTCCAAACAGCTATGGAAGGCTGTATTGGTCTTAACTATCAAAGTGATGAAGAGATTAACCAACAATATAAAGATATTTTCGGTGACGAAGAGAATGACGACGAAGATGCCGAAGAGGATGATTTTACCGAAGATTAACCTCATAAGTGTTTAGAAGCTCTTCATCCTGGGAATAATTAAGAGTAATTCAAGATAGGAGACTAAGATGGACGAAGAGTTAGCAAAGGAAGTGGCGCTGCTATTGGCAGACCTAGCAGACCTGAGAATCCAGGTAAATGGTCTTAAACAACATCCTGATAATCGCTTTTGTGTTGAAGGTGTTATCGAGAAGTTCGCCAAGGTAGAAGATTATGACCGTTGGCTTAATGTCATTGCCAGGGATGAAGTGCTATTTTGGGCCTATCTTGACGAGAGAGAGAAGAGGATTTAACCAGAGTTTCACTTCCCAGATGTTTAAAAGCTCTGAGATTGGGAATAATAGAGAGTAAGGGAAAGAAACATCGAGTGAAAAGAATTTCCTTCCCCACGAAAGCGCCGAACGCCGTAAATATAGTTTCATGCGGCGACGAACATAGTAAGAGTCTATCAGGCGTTCTTAATCTTTAATAAGGATATAACAATGAAGGTTCAAGTCCAATGGATTATGAGTGGCGAAATTGAGGTTGAGTCAGCTGATGCAGCTCGTAAAATGAGCCTGTACGAATTGGAGCAGGCTGGAGTTATTTACTTGGAAGATTCATTGGTTGTAGATAATGAGTCGGTTGAAGATGACGACTTACCAGTATAAGTGAAATTAAGGTTAAATGAAGAGTAAAGGTGATTAGATTCTCTTCATCCGGGGTATAATCTAATCGGCAGTGGGAAAGACTACATAATATTATATTCTTCGAGGTGGTTAATTATGGCAAAGTTTCGTTTGGCTGATGGTACGGTGGTTGATGGTGTGGCGATTAATGAGCAGAATCAGGAGCGGATTCAGCATCGTTTGAGCTTGGGTCTTGGTAAGCAAGGTAAGCTTCCTCGTATTCCGGCGGATGCTGAAGCAGCAGAGGTTTGGTTGGACGCTGTGACCGCTGGCGAAGCGCTCTTGAAGTTTGGCGAGAAGGTCTTGGGTAAGACTAATATGGCGAATGTTTCTACGATGGTGGCTTCGCTTGAAAAGGGCTACGAGGTCTTTAACAAGATGGTCGCTGCCGGTCTTACTATCGCTGACCTTGTGCCGCCTGCTAAGGAAGTTTCCGAGACTTCTATTGCGGATGCTGCCGAAGTCATTACCGATGGTTCCGCTGAGTAATCAGGAACATTAATTGGATTAAGGCCAGGGAAACCTGGCCTTTTTAATATATATTTAATCTCTTTTATGTTTAAGAATCTAGGTAAAGGGGAATAATATATTATCAATAAAGAGTGAGGATGAAATGCATAAGTTTAAGGTTGAAGATTTAGTTGTGATTCAAGAGAATCCTTTCCATCGGGCTTTGATTGGTACTTATGGTATGGTTGAGCAAGTGTTTGGTGGGAATGATAATACTACACCTGTTTATTCTATTGTTACGGAGCGTGGAATTTACACTTTTACAGAGCAAGAATTGAAGGGAGAATAATTCAATGATGAACAAGTATGAATTATTCGGTTATTTATCATTCTTAGGTTTTCATCCTAAGTATGAAAAACCAGTAAAACGTCATAGTATGACCTTCCAGATTATTAGCTTTACCATTGGCGATAGAGATGTTTACTTTGAAGGTGATAATTATTGGTCATTGAATGAACATAAGACTAATCCTGACCGTTCTCTTTACTTTGGTGGTGGAAGTAAACAAAAAGAAATTCAAAAGTCTATTAAACTTGTTGAATCTGGATTTACAGGTGTTGAACCACGGGTTATCTGGAAGGATGACGTTGTTATTATGCATAATCCATTCTATGATAATATAAAAAGTAAGGAATTTCATGGTCGTGGTTATTATGAGTTAGAATTACCTATTGGTCATAAACTAGCAGACAGGATTCCAGAGGGTCTACCATATAATTAGAATTTAACCTAAAACTTGTTTCACATATAGAGAGCGGGGTATAATAAGATATTCAAGAGTTAGGAGAATTAAATGGCTGTTCAAAGTATCTGGAAAGTATTAGGTGATGTGATGATTGCTAATATGGAAGCAGAAAAGCAAGCAGAAATTAAGGCAAGCGAAGCATTTACAACTGAAGAGCTTTTTGAGGAAGCTTCTAAGTTGTTACGTGAATGGACTAAATGTACGTTTGCTAACATCTTCTTGCGTTATTCTCCTCATACTTATATTGAAACTATTAAGCGTAAAAAAGTTGAGGTTCCTGGTGCTGCTTGGCATGTCTCAGGAAGTTATAAAACTTATATCTGTGGAATGTCTCACGAAATTGAAATGGAAGGAGCTAGGCTTGGTTATACGCCTAATCACGCTCTTTGGGTGTTCTTGGAAGGTCTTAAAAAGAGGATTTCATCAGAAGCTAAGAAAGAAAGTGTTTAATTTCTTCTCCGCAGGGTATAATACTGTATCAAAGCAAGGGAGTCAGAAATGACCAAGTTTTCAATTACCATTAATGAAGAGAACGATGAAGAGATTATTAAATTGGTTAAGACTTTTCTTTCGACTGTCTGTAATAGTCTGCCGTTGGTTGAGGTTGAGAATCAAGCTAAGACTGCTTGGGACATTACCAAAGAGCAGGTTAAGCACTTTATCTATATTAATCATCAGCTATATACCACGAGAAACATTGCAAACGCATTTAATATGTCGATAACAGATGCTAAAGCAATGCTAAATGCTTTGTGTGATGAAGGTAAAATCCAGAAGAATATCTTTGGAGATATGGACAAACTTACTACCTGGAGTTCACCAAGTTTTAATCATTAATCTGTTATCTTTGCTCTTCACCGGGTATAATATAGTATCTTTGAAAGAGAGGAACAAAATGTTTAACCAATTCGACCTGAACAAGTGGCATAAGAATCAAGTTGATACTGGTAAGTATAGTTCTGAGCATGGCGCAGAAGATTTAGTTTGTGCCGATGGTTTCTCAATGAGTGTCCAGGCTTCCGAAGGGCATTATTGCACGCCTAAGCGTAATTTTGCTCCGTGTTATTCTCATTTTGAAGTTGGTTATCCTAGCAAGTATCAAAGTGAGCTAACACGTTATAAGCAGGGTCGTGGTAAGGCTACTGAGTCTGTTTATGCTTATGTTCCTGTTGAAGTGTTGGAGTCTCTTGTTTATAAGCATGGTGGAGTGAAGAAATGATGATTGCTAATATTGAAGTAAAGTCGTTAGTAAATATTCATCCAGATGATTTCACTGGATGTGAACATCAATGGATAGAGAATCCATATGATTATGATTCTTGCCAAACTCAAGTTGTTTGTTCTTTGTGTCACTGTCCAGGTGAATTAGACGAAAAGACGGGAGAATTGGTTTATCCTACAACTTAAGAGGTAAAGAGATGTCTAAGTGTGTAATCTGTGATAAAGAGTTAAAGAAATCTATTGGAGCATATGTCAATGTTGAGTGTGATTTAATTCACTTTCAAGATGACAATGCTTGGCCTTGCTGTCCTGATTGTATTGCAAGATATGAAGATAAAGAGCATTGGACAATTGAACAAGCGAGAGAGTGCGAACAAGAAAGGGAGAATAGTTAATGATAAATAGAGATAGGCTCAAACATCATAAGAGAATCAAGCGCAATAAGATGTTTTTAAGATATCATTCTTGTCCAGAAGGTAGATATTGTCCTTGGTGTCAAGAAACGAGACAGTATCAGATAAAGAGAGAAAGAGAAAGACTCAAAGACCAGGAGAAAGAGTTAATCGAAGTTTAATGATTAATTGGTTTGTTGCTCTTCATCCTGGGTATAATACAGTGTTCTGAAAGGGAGTGAGAAATGGTTAATCTTGATAAAAACGAAGTGAACAATCTTATTCTTGCGGTAGGCGTAGAAATCTTTGCGCAGCAAGCATTGCAAAGTATCAAGAACATTCGTGCTGCCGGTCTTGATACTCCTGATGGTATTGGTATTAAAACTAGCAAAACCTTTTACGATTGGTTAATGTTTAATTATCTTCCTTTGGGAGTGAGGTCTTTTATTATCACTGAGGAATCAGTTAAGGGTTTTATCAATGCTTTAACCCATGACCTTGTAGATATTAATTTTGCTGAAAACCTAAAGGCCAAGCAAAGTTTTTGGGCAAAATATGAAGTAGATGATTAGACTTCTTGTTTATCGGGTATAATAAGGCATCTCAGAAAGGGAGAACGAAATGTTAAAGGGCGAAGTACATTTTGATAAAGATGGCAATGTTATTGGTTGGGGTGTGTGGACTAATGGTGGAATTGAAGGTGGCGATTGTGTTTATGAAGAGAATGCTGTTGGTATGTTCTATTCTCAAGCATTAGCAAGAGCACAGGCTAAGGCACTCGAAATGGAAGGCCAGCCACTTCCTATCTATTCTAATGATTCGCAGCGTGTGGATGCCCTTGTAGAGCTTCTTAAGACCTATCTTAGCGATGATGGGATGGCGGAAGGTGAGGGCGGTGGATGTTATACGACGAAGGGACAGCTTGAAGTTGAAGAGAAGATGAACGCAATCCTAAAAGGGAGATAAAATGTTTAACAAGCCAAACAATTTTGTACATCCTAATGGTTTTGGGAAGGTTAACAAACCACCCAAAAGGAAAGGCCAAAAGACCTTTGGCTATCGTTTCTGGTCTTTTGTGTATTTTTGCTCTTCTGAAGTTTCTCGTCGTGCTTCTCGTAGAATGATAAAAATGATAAGAGGAGAATAGAATGGCTTGGCTTATCTTCCTAATTCCTATCTTGTGTGTTGTAGCATCCTTTATATGGCCTACCAAGTGTCCTAAGTGTGGCTATCATGGATTAAATTTAGCTTGGCAAGATAAGAAATTGTTTGGTAAATATCGTAGATATTATAACTGTCCTTGTGGACATAAATGGAGTGTGGGAAGATGACAGGTCAAGAGGCGGGAGTATTAGAGAAGAAATTAAAAGCGTTATATCCTAATGCAGTTATTAGTGCATATATAACTGATAGAATCCATTGTTCCGAAAAGATTATTCATAATTGGTCTATTTCAATTGAGTTTCCTTTCTCGACTGTTCAAGATGTTGATAATTTCTTAACTCTTTATCCTGTAAAGGTGTAAAATGTTAGTATGGTTAATTGACGCGGTACAAGAAAATGCTTGTGGCGATACAAAATCATTTATGGTACATGCTTCATCTACAAGAGAGAAAGCGGAAGCTTGGGTTAAAATGCAGCAAGATAAACATAAAGATTATATGCCAAAGTATGAATATATCATTAGTGGCTATACTCTTGATGTAGAGGATTTAATCCAAGTTTAACTAGAGACTTGTTTCTTTGCTCTTCACTATGGGTATAATTAAGAGTAAGTCAAGGGAGTAAGAAATGGAAACGATTTTGTTAGTTAGTTATAAGCCAGATAAGACCAGGCGTATTAGTGCTACATTCTTTTATTGTAAGCAAAAGGATTGGGACGACGAACCTTTGCACCAAGTTACTGATAAGGATTATAAAGCAGTAATCCTTTGGGCGAAAGTTATTGAGGAACAGAAAGGAAAGGACGTTCATATAGATATTCTTCAACATCTGCTTGATAGTATTAAGAATGACCAAAAGCATAGTTATGAGTCTGAAGATTGGTTTATCCAGTTTGTGCCTTGTATCTGTTCTTAAAGGATAAAGAGATGAAAGTAAGCGTATTGATTAAACACCTTCGTAAGTATACAGTAAAATATAAATTAGCCAAGCAATCTTATCTTTACGCAATGAAGAGAGATTGGAGTTTTAAAACTAAGTGGCGTTATTTTAAATGGGCTATTGAACCATTATTTCGATAGGAGCACGAAATGAAAGCTAGTACATTAATTACACAACTTTGTGAGTGTCTTATCAGTAATACTATAATTGGACAAGATAAAGAGACAATCATTCGTGCTAGAGCTGCTCTAATAAATGCAATCAAAGCGGCTAATTCTGATTGTGATGTTTGCACAGAAGATATAAACTTTGATAGTGTAGAATTTAAAGCAGCTATTCTTTTGGTGTTTGATGATTGCCCTAAAAATAATTACATTGATATTTTACCTAAGACTGATTAGTTGCTCTTTATCTGGGGTATAATAAGGCATCTGAGAGGGAGAACAACAAAATGGCTAAGATTACTTTCGATTATAAGTGTAACCGTTGTGAGCAGGATGTTCGTAACACGAATGTTCAAGTAGGTATTAATCAAAGTTGTGATTATGATTCGTCTATTTCGATTGATACAACCTGTCCTGTGTGTGGTCAAACAATGACTTGGGACTATGATGGTTTTAGTGATTGGACAGCCTCTTACGAGCCTTACAAAGCTCCTGACGTGGATTATAGCAAGCCTGCCAGTGATATTAAGTGCGAAATCTGCGGCAAAGGTCAAAGCAATCACGACGAATTTAATAGTATCATTCGTGGTAACACTACAATGTTTCGTCGTGTTTGTTCTGAATGCAGGAAGGATTATATCTTTCGTGAACATCCTATCTGTGATATCTGTGGAAAGACTAACAATCGTGATATTAGTATATGGCAACGTCTGGTAGATAACAAGTTTCAAACTATCTATACTTGTGAGGATTGCTTTAATAAGGCGTTTAATAAAACATAATGTATGGTAAGAATATTACAAAATGTAGGTTTCTTAAACATATATATGTAAAAATAGCTCAAAGGATATGGCCTTATCATCTTAGACAGTGGAAGTTTTTTCGTTTTAGAGGAGTAAGAAATAAAAATATCAAAGCTATTATGGAAGATATATAGAATGATAAAGAGAGGTTCTTATCGTTATGGTATGGTTATACTTAGAGAAGAATGGAATCGGTGTAAACACAATGGACATATATAATCTTTGCTCTTTATCTTGGAAACAATGATGATGCAACTACTTACATGTATTAAGAGAAAGATAAGGATAATAACATCGTATTTTAACTCTTATGTAAATTGTAAATTATCTACAAGGTTAAGATATTTAGTAACTCAAGCTAAATATAGAAAACATGTTGGTAAAAGAGCAATGACAATGAGGAAATAATGATGAATTTACTTAAGTGCGTAAGAATAACAATAAGGAAAAGAACGCCACACTTTAACTCTTATATAAGAAATAACTTATCTTTAAGATTAAAAGATATGATATTTAACAAAAGGTTAATGGAATGGGCGTACAAGGAAATTATAAGTGCTAAAGCTGAATCAGTAAAATTTCCTCCAAGACAGTTATGAGATTCTTTAACAGCTTAAAAATGGCTAAAAGGATATATCGTTTTTGTTTACGTATGGTTGAAATATCATCAAATCTTAATAAAATATCTATGTTCAAAGAATTATGTAAACGCTGGCATAATTGGAATGGATTCTAACTCTTTTGCTCTTTATGTTTGAATGAGAATAGGAGAATACACAAGAGATGAATATAATAGATATATATGAAATATGTAAAGAGAAGTTTATAGGATGGTTAGATAAACAATGTTATAATTCGTATATTTCGTTATTCCCTTTTACGATGTGGGGGAAGTTACACAAACAGATAATGGTGTATTATGATACTAATATGAAGGTAACAGGTTTATCTAATACGGAAATAGAAGAATTAGCGAAGGAATATACTTACGGTTATATTAACTTATTTTGGATTCCTTTATCTATAATGATTGGGTTGATAGGTATTATTGTAGGATGTTTAGGCATTATTATAGGGTGTTTTATATAAACACCGCAATATAGGGTATATAACTAATTCTACATCGTTTTCAAACCAATTATTATAGATAGTTTATCGTTTTCATAGATAGTTTATCGTTTTCAAACCAATTATTATGGGAAAAGCTAGGTCTTTTATATATTTAAAAATCAATCTCAAACAATCTACATATCCCCACAACTTAACCAATATCTAACAAAGTGTTTTACAAGACTACAAAACCTCATAAAAGACCCACATTTAAAGATAAAGAGCTTAAATTCTAAGTAACCTGTTTGAAATCTTGTCCTTCGGGTATAATATAGCAGCGGGGAAGGGAGCGAGAGGAAAGCTGCTCTATGACCTCTCTTTCCTGATACCAATAGGAGTGCAATATATGTTGATGAAGTTGTCAAGTTGTTGTTGGGCAGAAGTCTTTGATGAAGATAAAGAGCCTGAATGTTCAAGTTGTGGCAAAAAGTGTCAAATTATTGAACATGATGTGCCTTTAGCTAAAGATGAAGATTCTTAATCAGGATTTAACCCAATTTTTATTGACATAAACACCAGCATATGATAATGAGACTGCCTCCCAGAAAGACACGCTTGCCCCAGGTGAGTTAAAAAGGTTTAATTAGTATTTAACCACACAACTGTTTTAAACTCTCTTCACCGGGTATAATTAAGCATCAGAACGAAGGAGCAAGAAATGAGTAACACAGTGGTCTTGAAATGGGATAGTGATTATAACTCATCAATGGACATTAACAGCCACTTTCTCGACTTGTGGAATCGTGAAGAGAAGAAATTCGAGACTAAATGGTATGGCGATACCTACAACTTCGATTATAAGTGGATTGATGAAGCTGGTGGCTGGGCTTCTGAAGAGGATAAGGAAGAGGCTTTCCAGGCTGTCATTAAGCGTGACTTGGAAGGTTGGATGCGTGACCAGCGTATCAAAGATGAAGAGAAAGAAATGGGCGATGATTGCACTGTGGTTCGCGGAAAGAAAGTTCCGCAGGGAACCAAGGGACGCATCTTCTGGATGAAGGAAGTGCCTAAGTATCATTCCTATGGGCGTGACTTTGAATGGCGCGCAGGCATTAAAGACCAGTATGGTGATGTTCACTGGCTGCCCCTGTGCTACTTGATGAAGGACACAGTGGAATACACTCCGCAAGAGGATGTCATTGCAGAGCATAAGGCTTACTACATGAGGAAGTGGAGCCACAAGTAAGATACGATGGAGAATATGGCCTGGGGAAACCCAGGCTCTTTTTTTTAACTAAAATTTGGCTTGACACCAAGGGCTTCATATGATAATGAGCTGAGCATAGGACATAAGAGTGTTTAACCAGATTTTCACTCAGAAAGTGTTTGAAAGCCTCTTCACCGGGTATAATAAGATACCCTAGAGACTTGGGTGCGAATCCCAACTGCCCGTCGCAGGGTACATCGTCTAAGAGTAGGATACTAGGCTGTATTTTTGTTAGGAGTTTACAATGAACATTCAAGACTTGATTAATGCCCCTAGGATTGTCGTTCGTAACAGCAGAGGCCAGCTTGTTGGTGGGATGCCATCTTACAAGGTTCACGAACCTAACGCGAAGATTAAGAGCGTTCGTCAGTTCTTTGGCTATCTGATGCATTCATCCTGGGGAAAGAACATTCAGGATGCCACTATGGAAGCCTACAATGCCCAAGGTGAGCTTTTGGCACGTGCTTCTGTGTCCACCACAGGGACGCATCCTAACGGTCATCCTAAGCGTTCTGTGAAGGTCTCATTCACGAAAGTTTAACCAAGAAACCTGTTAGAACCTTGAAAGTTGGGGTATAATTAAGAGTGAGGGAAAGAAAGCTTCCCAAGTTTGAAAGGCTGCTTTAGCGCCAAAGATTGAAAGCGGAAGGTGCGGGTGTAAGGCCCGTGTGTCAGTAACTCTGGCAGTAGACTAAATAATAGGTCAGCCGCTTGTTTGAAAGCAAAGACAATCAATAGTTTAGGGGTTAGAACGCCAGACAAGCATGGTCGCACCTGTAGATGGTAGGGCAGCTTCGGACGCTGCTTGATTGTTGGATGCTAAAGAAGGATGGTTGGCACTTACCAAAAGTCCGCCGCATTGAAAGGCTGCTAGAAGCGCCGTTTATGAGACTGTCTAATTAACAGTTAGCAAGGAAACGAGAGTGCAATCCTCTCTGCTGATTTAGCAAGTTGCAAATTGCCTTAAGCATCGTCTAGTAGAAGGACGCCTTGTGTTTGAAATCTGGTGGATTGGGTATAATAAGAGTGAGGCAAGGTTCAGGTGAGTAGCTTGGTAAAACATTGGGAATCAACCATAGATAACCTATCTTAAGTTCTTTTAAAATAGTTGGTATGTTTTGTTCTCATGATGAAGAGCAAAGAGATACGGATATACAGGAGAAGTTCGACTCTTTTCCTCTTGTTCTTCATCTTTTAACTTGATAACTTATGAGTCTTATAGCCCTTATAATTGGTGAGTCCTGTTATGTATTAGGGAATTAGAAGTAAGACTCTTTTAACTTGATAATTTCATATAAGAGTCTCGCTAGACTTAGACCCGGTGGGTTTAAGGGAAATAATTAGAGATTCTTCAGATTACGGGAAGAGAGGATTGGACTTGTATGGAGCAGCTTAACAGTACCCTAATTACAGGTTCCCTCTCTTTTCTCTGGTTAAATTGTTTGCAAACCCGTACTAACTGGGATAAGTTAGGATGATAACAACATTACAGTTAAATCTTAAAGTCTCATTGTTAAAGAGCAAGGAGAAATGATATGCGAACCTTCACCTAATTGGTTCTGAAAGACAAAGATTTTAATACATATAAATATAAATTGAATTGTTCGAGTTACCTATGTGAAATTCAGGTGGCCTCTTTCTTAGAACTTGTTGCAGTGGTCTTATCCTAATCTGCTGTTCTAAGGGAGAGGTTTTTGCTATTATTTAACCTAAAACATGTTTGTTTGCTCTTCATCCGGGTATAATAAGGCATCTAAGAAACAGGGAGCTTGAAAATGACATTCGTGGGAAGCAAGTATAACGAAACTAAGAATCTTTCAACCACCGAGATTGCCAAGCTCATTCGTGCTGACATCAAGGCTGCTAAGGCTGATGGTTCAATCCCCAAGTTTTGCAAAGTTTCAGTGAATACTGAATACTTCGCCAATGGTTCAAGCATTGACGTTCGTTTGAAGACCTGGGAAGGTGAAATGGTTAACATTGAGTTAGCACGTGAAATCTATCCCAATCGTCCATGCAACATGAAAGATATCCTTGTGATGAAGCTGGCAAAGACTCTTAGCACTCTCCAGGCTATCCACGACAGCTACAACCAGGACAGCAGCGAATCAATGGTGGATTACTTCTGTGTTAACTACTATGGTTATGCTGATTTGGATTCGGAACTGAGCGACAAGATTCATGAGACATTGAAAGCTAACAACATCAAAGGATATTATGACCGTTAGTGTTTGAAACCTGAGCTAACGGGTATAATAAAGCATCAAAGGAGAGAGATGGCTAAATTCTGTTGTGAGTGTGGAGAAAAGGTTAATGATTATGAGTGGGATGAAGTATTAGGAGCTTATTTCGGTTATTGCTCCGAGTGTGACGAAGACCATCTTGTACATTGAAATATCTCAGTAAGTCTACATCCTTGCGTAGTTGAAAGAGAATAACGGTCTATAATCTCTGACGGGTAATAGATGCATTAAAACCGTGTATATTATAGAACATTGTGGGTGCAAGTCCTACCGTAAGGTCTTAATTTCTAACTGAGAAGTGTTTAAAACTTCGTTACTAGGGTATAATACAATCGAGAGAGAAACTCTCTTTGCTCTTAATCTTGGAGAAAAAGATGTACGCCACTAAGAACTATAAGACTAAGAAAGAGTTTAAAGCTGCTGTTGCTGAGAAAGATGTCGAAGTCTATCAGCCTAACCAGATGTTTGAAGTCAAGGCTGGCCCAAAGGTTATCTGTGGCCCTCACGCTCCTGCAATGCATACGTGGTACGCTAATGCTAGGGTTATCGAGAGAGATGGCAGTTTCTATGTTGAGAAGGGTAGCAAGGTTGTTTAGGAAGTGACCCACTTGGGTATAATAAGATGAGTGAACCAGCCTGGGAGCAACCCAGGCACTTTTGCATTGAAATCATCTTTAAATAAAGAGATAATTCTTCATTATCATATGATTGGCGCTTTGTATATAGATAAGTTGAGATTTTAATTAGATTTAATTATATTCATTAATTCAATTTTTAAATATTTAACCTATATAAAGGAACCTTCTGGCTGGTAGAGAGTTAAATTTAGAGTATTATATGATATATTATATATGATAAAAGTTTATAGGGAAATTGGTTCCATAGAAAAAAGACCTAGTGCTCTAGTTCACAAAATTCAAACTATAAAAATTTCTTTTAAAAATAAATCTTCCAAAAAGAAAGTTCACAAAATTCAAATATAAAAAAGGGACTCCTAAAGAAAAAGGTGGTACAGAAAAATGAATTATATAAGAAATAAGTTTTTAAATAAAATTAGATATAATATTATTTGTAAAGCTCTGAAAGTAGATTCCTTAGAAAATATGTTGGTTGAAATAAAAAGGTACATATTTCCTCATAGATTATTGGTCTTAGATAGTATATATAAAATATTTGTTGAAAAAGGATTAAGAGGAACTACCATAAAGCAAGATTGGAAATATATGGTTGATATGGTGAGATTAGGGACTCCTAAATAAAAAGGTGGTTAGAAAATATGTATAACTATATAAGTGATTTATGGAAAGGTAAAAAGAATGGATGTTTGAGAGCCTATTGGAATAAATTAAAATATCACTTGAACAAGAATGTTTAACACAATGAAAACAATTAGATTCCATATATATAAATTATTTTATTTGCAAATAGTTCCTTGTAGTAATGTGAGAAAATATAGATATATAGATAGTCCATATCTTTTTAAACAAAAAATTGGATTAGCTAATGTTTTTAGGATGATAAAAAAAGGAGCTTTAAAATGTCTTTAAATCAATTTCTAAGTTTTATTCGTATATATTTTGCTAGAAATAATACTTGTTTTGCTCCTAGTTTTATTCCTAATAATACCTTTAAGAATGGTTTTGAAAAAATTTGGCTGGCCTTCCTTTTTATATTATGAATCTTAGAGTAACATATAAAAAATGGCTTTATTATAGAGGTAATGTGCAGAACGAAATATATAATAAAGAGACCTGGAATCTTTTTCTTTCAAAAAATGGTGAAAAGAGGTTTCCATGATATTTATATTAAAAATTATCAGACATCGCTTATATGTACGATATTATAATTATTTAGCAGAAACATTGAGTGCTCGTGAATTTTTGTCTGATTCTCGTGATTGGACTAATAAAGGAGTTATAAATGTATGGGAACAAATAAGACGACGTTTTATGTAAAGTTTACTGGACTTATTAGAAATAGAATCTATTTATGTTTTTATAAGAAAAAGTGTGGATTTATACTTATTGAGGAAAACAAATTCTATCCTTTGAGTACCTGTTGGTCTAAAGTTATTAAGAAAGTTTCACACAATGATTAAAATGACCCAAATTATTAGATATCAAATATATTTAGTTTATGATAAAAATGTTAAAAAATCCATTGCATTCAAAAAAGTACCTTATCGTGATATGAATAGTATGGGGTATGATTGGAATAGATTAGGAATAGCAAATATATTTGATAGTTTAAAAACCAATGTACCATGTGAAAAATATACTAGACTTATTATACATGGATATTAATTTAAAAATTATTGCTTTTACCATCTATAATAAAAGATGGAAAAGTCATTACTATAAATTATACCCAGATAGTAATATACAACCTTATTCGGAAAAGATTTCTTCTATAAGAAAAAAGGCTGTTGCTAGATGGCATTTAAGTTTGACTCTATGTTGGGAGGAATTGACATGCTCTTCATCTTAAAAGTTATTAGGCATCGTTTATATTATAGAGTATGGAGTCCTTACTGGTCAATTACACATAGTGATAATTATTCTACTTCTATAAGTTGGAACTGCTGGGTAAATAATGGACTATCACGCTTATTAGGAAAATTAAGATGAAAATATTCAAAATTATTCATTATAGATTCTATCATCTATTATATAGTAGGGGTATTATCAATATAAGAATTAATATAAAAAATTATTCATCTAATAATAGTTTTATTTGGTTCAATATAGGTATATCACGTATTTTACAGCAGCTAAAAACAGGAAAATTTTACTAATATCATGTCATTAAATCTATTTTTAAATCTGATTCACTTATATATCTCAAGTCATAACGGACACCAAGATACAAAAGACCATAGCTCTTTATCTTATAAAATAATGGTAATGGCTCAATTAAAAAACAAACATAATCTTATTACTTTCTCTATGGTTGGAACATATAAGATGTCATACTTATGGTGGATAGAAAACAGGAAAAGAGATGAAATTTCTAAGAGAAATTAGGAATAAAATTTATTATGCTATTTCACCGGAGCTTGGTTATTTTAAAATGTATGTGTCTCTTAAAAATGCCTTTATAGCGTGTAAATGTATATATTTGGGTGAAGAAGGTACTTTGTTGGAAAAATTTTATGACCTATTAAATAAAGAGAACAATGATTCTTTACGGGAGTGAAATGCAATATCTTCATAAAATTAACACTGAGTTACATAATCTTTATTGTCTTTTATTACATCTTCGCGCGCGTTTTTACTTTCCTGACAAAAATTTGTCAGAAAAATGGAGTTATATTGTTAAACATGTACAAAAAATTAATGAAGAGTTATAACAAAAATTGTTGTATTAATATTTTATTAAGGGTAGATGAGAAAATGAGAAATAACAAATTATGAGAACAAAAAGAAACATAATTGATGTGATATATTGGAATATTGTAAATTTTGTATTTTCTTATAATTTAGATGGTTATTCAGATTTTCGATGGGGAATGTATCTAAAGAATCGGTGGAATTTTATAAAAAAATATTATAAACATAGGTCTTAAAAGATGAATTTTACAACTCGTATTAAAAAAATTATTTATAAATTAAGATATAATACTTTTATGGCCCCCCATGCGGTAAAAGAAATATTATCAGATTGGCATATTTTAATACAAAGAGCTAGAAGAGTTAAAGTAATCAAAGCATATGAACGAGCTTCTAAACAAAGATTTATTTGCAGACTTTTTTTTATTCATGTTATAAAGGTGATGAGAAGACATGCTTTTCTTAAGAGTAATTAAATTTATTATATATAAATATAGCTATAATCAGATATATTATACCAAATTGTTTAATAATCAATTAAATAAAGCTTTTTATCAGTGTTTATCTTTAGCACTTATAAAAAAGAGGTATCATATAAAAAAGAGGTATTATATTGACAAATAATTTATTTTATAAAATTCATTATATATTATGGTTATTTACTGTACAACATCGTCCTAATGCCAGAATAAGAGGATTTTTTGATAGAAAATTGAGTAGTAGGTTTGACATCTTAACGGGTAAACTAAAGTAAGACATGTTCAAGATAATTTGCATTTTGGCTATACTACTTTTAATGTCTTGTACGCAAGAACCAACTTCTAATATTATTATAGAAGATATTAGAGGGAAAGTAGAATTAAGTAGGAATGGATTTCCAATAGAATTTGTCGCCCCATTTTCTCTTCAATCGGGGGATGTTTTGACTGTTTTTGAAAAGAGTAAGGCTAAAATTAAAATAGAAAGAAATAACATTATACTAAAAGAAAGGACAGTTTTAACTATTAATGGAGGAGAAGTCGAAATTTCGGCACTTGCTGTTGTTAGAGGTTAAAGTGACTCATAAACCATTTAGATGTTTTTTGGCATATATACAAGCAGGTATAAATATGAAATATTTTTGTGTGAAATTTATTTATAATATAGATGACACAGAAGGATGGGATTTAACTGATAAATGGGCTTTAATCGCTAGATAAATATATGTTTGGTTTAAGGTAAATAGGTCTAGTTGGTTGATGATGCATTATTATATATAAACAAATGATAGCAATTATAACACAAACAATACAAACAATTTTTAACCCAAATATTATCTGCATATCTTATAATTACCCAATTTGCAGTTGTCAGGTGCGTATTTGGGGCGAGAAATGGGTATAATATAGTATCCTCGGAGAAGGCTGGGCAATTTCACATTGCCCAGCCATGTGTGGTATTTTAAAGGAGATTATGTGTGAATGATTAAAAATGAAATAAGACTCTTTCCATGTATTCGTTGGATTAAAATGCATACACGTAGACAAGATATTATTGATGGAATTGAAGGCAAATATATTCCTACTAATGAAGATATAGATGTTTCTTATGCTTTTTTTGTTTATTCAGTCTTTAAAAAAGAAGGTTGTTTTGTAGAAATAAAGAAAAGAAAAAAGGGCGAAATTGGTAAGTATATTAGGATTGCTAAATTTTATCTTTCTCAATTAGATATTAAACAAGCAAGAGAATGTTTAAATGATAAAATTCTTGATTATCAGACAGGTATATTAGCGCTTCCTAATTTAAGTGTTTTTACCAAATATCTTTTAAATAATATGAAAAATCAGGATTTAGAGGTTTAATTATGAAGTTTCAAAATATTACAGCAGAACAACAAACAGAAATTGATACCTTTTTTAAGGATGTAAAAAAGATTGTAAATGATGCTATTAAAGAAATTACAAAAGAAACAGATGAAAAATTAAAGATTAGAAATACTTGTTTCGTTATGTCTACTATAGCTCAGAATAGAAAGGTATTATATTCAAATCCTATTATGAAGAGTCTAAATGAGAAAGAAATTAAATCTATCTCCTCTTTATTTGATAAGCATATGGACTCTTTACGAAAAGTGTGTGGTTCTGACATTATGAAGAATGATGAATTTACTGGCGACCCAAAAATGGATTATGCTCTTTTAACCGGGGTAGCAAAACGAGTGTCACAAGAGGAGTATGATGCTAATATGAAAATAATCATAGATAAAAAACGTGCTACATTAACTCCTCGTTGTAGAAATGTAGAACAATCTATAGATTTGGAGTTTTAAATGAAATTAGAAATTAATAGTAATCCTTCTTTGTCAGATATGGCAGATGTTATAGATAAAAGAGGGACTGTATCTATAAAAAGAACGCAAGGTTCAACAATAAAATTTGCGCAACATTGTTTAGAGGTTTCTTTACGAAGTGTCGATAAAGATACATTAGAAGTTATAAAGGCGTGTTTTGGAGGAACCGTTACTGTTCATGATGCAAGAAATTCTAAAAATATCATGTATGAGTGGAAATTATTGTCACATAAAGCAGCAGACTTTTTAAAAAATATTAGAACTTATATCAAAGAAAAATTAGGTCAAATAGACATTGCTCTTAAATTTGCGGAGTCAATAGTTTTAAATAAGAGAAAAATGATTAGTCAGTTAGAATATGATACTAGAGAACAATATCGTTTAGATTTAATCAAACTAAATAAATCTCAAAGAGAAAGTAAATGACTGCTCTAATTATTATAGGATATTTTATTATAGGAATTATTTGTGCTATTTTTGGAAATATATATGTGACAATAAATAAATTTGAATCATATAGCAGTTCAGGAATAGTCTTTGCTTTGATAGTAATATGGCCTGTACTAATCTTTATCGTTACTATGGTTTATTGTTCTAAAGTTATATTTAATTTTATTTCATTTATTTCTGATTTAATTATAGACAAATGGGAGAAAAAATGATATTTATTATAATTTGGCTAATTGGATGGCTTTGGACTTCTATATTCTTTTACCTAGGAACCATAGATACTGCTAAAAGAGAAAATGTCTTATATGGACAAGAAAAGGTTTTAATTATATCTCTTATTGTGTGCTCTTTATTCTGGCCTATTGTAGCATTAACGATGGCTACTTCTTTCTTTATAATGTTTTTTAGAAAGATGTTTAAGCACCCGCAAGACGGGGTATAATATTCTCAGAGGTGCATTATGGATAAAATAACTGTCAAGGTGGGAGACAAAGAAATTGAAATTGAGACTAAACCCATCACATTAATATGCAAAGATAAACATATGATTGAAGATGTTAAAATGCCCAATGATATTTATGTAATTGATGCAGAAAAGACTCTTAATCATAGTCGTAATATTAGTATATTACAGTCTAAAACTATCGATTTTGTTTCTATAGTTTTCAGAAACGAAAAAGGGAAAGAACAATTTGATAGAAAAAAATTGATGGATGATACACATAATTATCTTGCTCTACAAGGTATTGGATTTCAACATGTGGTTGGTATGATAGATTTAATGTTAACAAATTTATATGCAGGTAAGAGATTTTCTTTAAAATATCCAGAATCTTATCTTCATCCAGCTTTTCAGGCTAATTTAGCTGATATGATAATAGCATTTCAAAAATTTACAACAACATTACCTGATATTGGAAGTGATTTAAATGTCTAATTCGTTATCAAGAGTTTTTCGTCTCTTTTTTGATAAACTAGGTGGAACAATAGAAATAGCGCCTAGTACAGATGAAACAATGATAAGTTTAGTAGTTAAGGATTCTTCAGGAGCAGTAATCAAGTTTCCTGATTTAGATGAAAATGATTTGACAGATATTCTGTTACTCTTTAGTAAAGTAGAAACAGATATGGCTCAGAGGGTATATAAGAAAGTTAACCCTCAAACTAACACTGACGTAAAAGTTTAACGAATTCGTTAAATATTACTATATTATAATTTTAGGAGGGCATCATTATGTCTTACCACGAAGAATTGAAAGGAAGAGAGTTGGCTCTTTTCCATTTTGACAGAATCAATCGGATTCCTATTAATAGTAGAGCGCATCCGTTCTTGGTTCCACGACACGTTCCTGTTCTTACCACAGACACAATTTGTGTAAAGAAAGAGGGAGAAAAGTATCGAATCGGAGTTGCTATTCAATCTTATTTGGATATGCCTTGGCGTAAGAAGGGAAATCAAGAAGCTTATGAACGAGTTACTGAGAAACATGAATCTACCGTACTCGTCTCTCTTGATGAAATTCCAGATACAATTGTTAATATTCTTAATTCTCCTCCTGTTTGTAAGTTAGACTATCAAAGTATCATCATCGGTAGATTGGGCTATGACCTTGCAAACACTCTTGAATTTGTTGGTAGAATTACTGCAAATCTTGTGGAGAAAGTATAATGGAAGAATTTATCATTGATTTTAAAGAGACTAAGCAGGTTGCATTTATCTTTAAATGTCCTTCTACGTTCAATTTAGCACAAGCTGACATTGTTCTAAAGGGACTCCAAAGAAAAGGTGCATATATTCAGTCCGGCTATATGGCCGGACAAAATCCTCCTGCATTATGGTTTATTTGTTTCGAACATGAAGCTGAAGATTTTAAGAAAATAGCTCAGGAACTTGTTAAACAAGTAATACAACAAAAAGAATATGAAAGATTAAAAAGACAATTGGGAGTGTAAATGAATATTATTGCAGTAATGGGAGGGGCAGGAAGTGGAAAGTCAACATTTTCTACTATAGGTACATTATATCAATGGAATACAGAACAAGTAGGCGTTGGGCTAAAAAAGATAGATAAATATATTTATAAAACCTTTACAGATATTCCTTCATTAACAGAAACTTTTATTAATAATCCTGTTGAAATTTTAGAAAGTGGAGTTGTTACTTCCTCTTTATCTCAAGAACAGATTAAAGTAATGAAAGATTGGTTCGAAGAAATCAAAATGTTTTATCCTAAAATGTATTTTCGAGATTTTATAAACATTGTTTCTGAAGGATTGAATTGGTATAATAATACTCCAATTATTGTTCATAACGGGAAAAGAAGGAATGCTCTTCAATATATTGGAACATATATGAGAGACAAGTATTCTCCAGATATTCATATTGATGGGGTAGTTAATTATATATATCAAACAAATTATCAAAATTGGGTGATTAGTAGTGTAAGATATTTGAATGAAATTGAGGCTTTACAACGAGCCTCTCAATCATTTAAAGTAGTATTAATTAATGGTTCTAGAGAACCTTTGACAGAAGAAGCATCTCAACATCCAAGTGAAACAGAATGGAAATCTTGGATAACAAATCATCCAGGTGAATATATTATAATTGATAATGACTCAACTCTTCATAATTTTATCATTAAATGTAGTAATTATTTTGGAGGACTTAATGCAAATTCGGACTAAAGATTTTAATGGTAAGCCATTACGTACTTTTAGTGTTACTTATTCTTCAGACCAAGACGGTTATGTTATTGAAATGATTGATTTAGAATCAAGAGTAGAGGTACAAGCTGTTTTTGATAAACGACAAATTATGGATTTAATTTTGGGTATGGCTCAACAATTACCCTTAATTGGAGAGGGTGTGGAAGCTGCTCCTCAAGAAATAGAGATATGATAACTATATTGTTTACTGGTAAATTAAAATATACTAGACCTGTTATATTAGATATGATTAAAGAGAAAAATGCAGAACTTCTGAATAAAGGTGATTCCAATGTATTTAATTACCATCACACTAAAATATCTTCTCTTTATGATTTTGGTTACATTGATTATCTCGTAGAGGGAAGTAATAATAGAGGAGTAATATCCTCTAAATCTAAGTTAGCAAGAGCTTATAATAGTTTGATGTCTCGACATAAAGTAAATATAATAGGAGAAGAAGAATTTTGGCAATTATTTAAGTATAATACCTCTAAACTTTTTATGCCAGAAAACGTAGATTTAGAAATATGATTTATTTAAAAGAAAAAAAAATAGTATTAGTAGGAAAATTGTTTACTACACAGACTGAGATAAAACAGTTATTTCGTAATCAACAATCAGATATTTATAGTAAATTATCCAATTTTCATAATCGACACGAATTATCGTGGGCTAGTCCTTATAATTTGAAAAAATTACGGCCAGAAGATAAAGTTATAGATTTTTATACTATACAAGGTAGTTTGCCAACAGTAATATTAAGATATCACCTTAATCATACGGCATATGTTGCTCTTGGCAAGAATCCTAAAACTTTATTATTTAACAAGTGGGATACTATTATCAACAAAACATGTTATAAAAATCAGTGGAATGAGCCTCTTAGTTTTATAAATGATATACAATTAAAAAATTTACTTTTTAAAGGGGCAATAATATCGGATATTCCTTCTTCTTCTGATTTAGATATTTAAGTTATTATTATTTTTAATTTTAGGACGCTGAGGCGTCCTTTTTTTTGGGTAAAATACAATATGCATAATATAAATTCAAAACCAACTATGATTGTTGAAGCTAAGATTATAAGAGCAAACGGAAAAATAGAAAATCTTGGGGTTATTTCTGGCCCTTGGTATCTTAGATTTTGGTCTAAAATCAAACATATATTTGGGAGATAATAAATGGCAACTGTTACAGTATTTACAGATTCTGGTAAAACGGTAGTTACAACAGCTCTTGTTTCAGGAGTAACTCCATATATTCATTGGGGAACTGGTACTAATGGTGGAGCAACTGTGGATGATTCAGCTTTAGAAACTCCAGGTAACGAAGATAGAGTATTAGGAACAGAATCTTTGGTTAATGGAGGTGTAGCAGATGACACATATCAAGTAGTTGGAACATTAACTTGTGACTCTACTGCTAAGGCTATTACTGAAGCAGGAATATTTACAACTGCTGGTTCAGGTGGCCCACCTAAAACTGGTGGAGTATTATTTCTCTATTCTACATTTAGCGCTATTAACGTAGCAGAAAATGACCAAATTGAATTTACATTTAAAATGAGATTTACTTAAAAACAATGGACATAACATAATGTTCATTCCTACCTCTCTTGAGATGATTTTGTTCATCTCAAGAGAATTAATACGTACAATTGGGTGGAATATTTTATGTTAGTACAATCTGTTCAATCTGTTACTGTAGAGACTAATAAAGATAGTATTAATACAAGTATCTCTTTAGATATGTCCTTGGATGGTAGTCCTTGGTGTAAAGTTTCAACTACAAGTATTTTAGACCCTTATACCCTAGATTTATCTTTAGATGGTACTCCTTGGACAGGAGTTGTAGGTACTCAATTTCAAGCACTTATAAAATTTACAAAAATATATAATAATGTTACTTCTAATATTGTTAATAATATTATACGTAAAATTGCAGCTATTAAAGATATTAACATTCTTATTCTACTAAGTATTATTACTACACTAATTAAAGTTGGTGGAGAACTTTTCTATCAAATTTGTGACGTAGTATCTACAAGTTTAGAATCTCTACTAAATAAAACAAAAACTTCAAAAATTTTGACTATAAGTACGATACAGTCTTTATCGAAAAATATCTCCGTATCTCGCGCTATTAATTTAATTATCATCAATACTCTTCACAATTATATAGCAATTTCAAAACTTTGTACATTGTTTGTTTCTCAAAATATCACCAATAATATCAAAAATATCAAAGATATTACTTGTAATATATTGACAACATCTAATAAATTAAATAAAATAATTAGAACAATAACTAATATCATAACAATTTCTCGTCAACTGTTTGTGACAACATCTCTTCTAACAATAGTAAATACATCTACAATATTTAATATATTAGTAAAAACTTCTAAAGATATTATCGTTAATATTTCCAAAAAAGTACAAACAAAAATTAATAAAATATGTTTGGTTATTTTAATAACTCTAAATGATATTTTATACAATGCCGTTCATACTCTATCTCAACTTTGTAGTGTTGATATTATTATTGAATTAGTTAGTTTAAAATTAATTTGTAAAAAATCTTTAGAAACATTATCTATTGTGTACTCTATCGTAATAAAAAATATAAGTAAACTTATTCTTTTGCCAGTTATTTTATCTATGATATTAATTAAACATACATTCTTTCATTTAATTATAAACAGTAGCATAGCTATTTCAAGTTTTAGTCGTCAATTTGGAGAATTTACCGTAACTTTAGTCGGTACTTTTATATCAAACTTAAAAATTCAAAAAATTCTTTCTGCCATTGTTAATTCTGTTGTGTCATTTAATAAATTTGTTAAAGTTATAAGAGTAATCGTCGAAAGAATTGCTACAATGAGTTTTACTTGGATTATTGGAAGAGTTATTCCAGTCTCTTTATCTTTTAAATTACGTTATGACGATAAAAATGAAACTTGGAAGGGACAATCGGGTAAATATAGATTAATGGTTTTCAGAGTTGGGCCAATGAATATGCCTATCTCTTTAACTGGATATAAATGGTACTTATATTATAACGGAGATTTTTTAAGGTCAGGCAAAGCTTTAACTCTTGACTCTTCACGTTTGGCTGCTCAAAGAATTGTTGATTATATTAGAAAAGCTGGATTAGAAGGTACAATAGAAGAATATAGGAAGTAACTATGGCTTATACAAATGCTGTCTATTTTTTAGATTATGAATTAGGTTCTGATGCAGCTCGCGCTGATTTAGTTCCATCATCTTATTCTAATAATGGAAGTGGATTAGTTCGTGTTACAGTAGGTAGCTTAGGTACACCAAATATAGTTACAGATGCAGTAGTAACTATTGCTGGTACTACTGGAAGTATATATGCTGGTTCATGGAAAGTTACAGTTATTAATTCTACTACAATAGATTTACAAAACTCTACTTATACATCTAATCCAGCTACTAAAGGAACCTGTGTCCCATTTGGAGGTGATTCATGGGCTAATGCATGGAAAACTATCACTACAGGTGCAACATCAACAAGAATAGCGGCTGGTGATACTGTACGTATTGCTAAATCTCCAGCTCCAATAAATACTGGAGTTACAGGAAAATGGACAGCAGGCCCAGTAGGTGCTTCTGTTTATATAACTGGGACAAGTAATAATGCGGGGTCAATTAGAATCACGGCTGCTGGACATGGATTAGTTACTGGTGATGTAGTTTATATTACTGGTGTGTATGGTACATTAGAAGCAAATGGTGCATGGCTAGTAACTTATGACAGTGCTACTCAATTTACCTTACAAAATTCTGTTTATACTAACGCTTGGTCATATGGTGGTACAGTAAAAAATATAAATGCTAATGCTGTAATATTATCATCTGCTTTAACCACTACTATTGATAATTGTGAATCTCCTGCTGGTTTAGATGATTGGGTTTCAAAAAATAGCTCAGCAGTTGCTCATGTACACGTTCCTGCAACAGACGGAAAACAAGGTGATACATGTATGCAAATTACCTCTCCACTTATACCAGCAAAAAATACTCTTTATGCTTATAAAACTGTAAATTCATTAGATTTATCATCAAAACAAAAAATTACATTTTGGTTTAAAAATGCCGTAACTGTACTTGCTGACCAATGGAGAATATGTCTTTGTTCTGATACTGCTGGAGCTACTATTGTAGATTCGTTTATTATACCAGCGGTTGCATGTTATGATGGTTATACAATGCGTTGGCAACCACTTACTTTATCTCAAACTGTTACTACACTTACTGGTGTAGTTTTTAGCGATGGTGGAGGTGGAAGCTCAGTTATTGGAACTTATGCTTCACATGGATTAAGAAGTGGACAATCTATTACTATTTCTGGTACTACAGATTATAATAATACTTATACTATTACGGTCACAGGTGCTGATACCTTTACTATAGCTACAGCCTGGATAGGTGGAGCTGATAATATTGGTAATATTAGATTAAACTTAGGCGCAAACATAAAGAGTGTTGCTCTTTATAGTGGTAATAATGCGACTGTACCTACAACTAATAAATATGTTAGATTAGATAATATCCAAGCTACTACAACTAATGGAATAAATTTACAAAGTTTAATTAGTAAAAATAGTGCTGAACAAGGAGGAACTGAAGGTTGGTATGGTATTCAATCGATTAATGGGACAGTTGTACTATTAGACCAATCTACCGCAACAAAATCAGACTCTACTTATATTAGTGGTTACTTTGGAGCTAGTGCTGCTGCTGATGCAGTATATATTAGAGAAACAATTAAAACTTCAATGGCAGCTTCTAATGGAGCTATAATACAAGCTGTACAAAATAGCGGTTCTCTTGCGGGAGGTAATATTAGTTTCTTAGGAGGTTATAATACTTCCAGTGCCAATAACTGTGATGGAGAAACTTATTTTGATGGATTAAATGGTATGGGATATGGGATATATGCTACTGCTAAATCCTATATAACATTTAGCAATATTAATACTTATAGGTATGATACTGGTTATTATTTAACTTCTGCATCACATTATTGTACTATTCAAAGTAGTAGTAATATAAATAATAATAGCACTACAGGATTATATGTTAATAGTTGTAATTATTTTACAATTACTGCGCTCGCTAATACTAATAGTAATGGAGGCGGTGGAATAGGATTTACATCTTCTCTTTATGGAACTTTTACTACTATAGGTAATGTTACAAATAATGCTGGAATAGGAATTGATATTTACGGCATGTCATTTAGTACATTTAATACTATTACTAATGCAAGTGGTAATCAGGGAGGATTTGGAGTTTGTCTTCGTCCATTCTCTTCTTCTTTTTCTGTCAGAAATAAAATTATGAATCTTACTGCTAATTATAATTCTAACTATGGTATTCGTTTATATGACCAAGCAGATAATAATTTAATTTGCAATCTAAGTACTACCGGAAATATTACTGGTGGAGTTTATTGTGATGGACAAAATAATTATTTTCGTAATTCATTAATTAATGAATCTTCAGAAATAGTACAATTATCATCTCAATATGATTATTATATATATTCTTGGAATCATGACCGTGTAGCTGGACATCATAAAATATTTACAGATGGCGGAACTATTGATTGTCAAGATGATGTTGTTTATACTGCTGGAGGATTTGCTTGGAGATTTATTCCTGCGGCAACTAGAATTGCAGCATATCCATTAAAATTAAAAATTGCAGAAATTGCCGTTGTTTCTGGAAGAACTTATACAATATCAGCTTATTTAAAATTAGACCATAGCACAAATGTTGCAGCAAAACTAGTTATTCCTGGTGGATATTTAAGTGGAATTTCTACTGATGTAACAGCAAATACTCCTACTAACACTAATTGGAATAAAGTCTCTTTAGCCGCTATTACACCAACAGAAACAGGAATATTACCAGTAGAAGTATGGGCTTGGTATGTGGCTGGATTATCGAATATTTATGTAGATACACTCTCCATAGAATAATAAGGGTAAAATAAAATAGAGGTTTTCAATGAGACAACAAAGAATGATTAACTTTACTGCATCTGACTACTTGTTAGTCGATGTTGATGAAGTCAATGATGATACATATGATTATTATGGTTATGTTAAAGCCGCTGCTAATGATTGGTATATTGTAAGAGTAGACAAATATGGTGCTACTTTGAGATATGCTAAAGAGTCTTCTGGTTATGCTATTGCTTGGGAAGCTAGAGTCAGTCAAAGTTATGGATACCCAGGCTAGTATATGAAAGATTGTTTACTTGTTGGGTCAATTGGAAGTTTAAAAGCTGCTGCTTTAACAATAGGAACGTTTTATGCCCTTCAAAGTGAGGGATATAATATCATTGGAATGACTGGAGCAAGTGGAGGTTCTTTACCTTTACCATTGCTAGGTCAAAACTTACCAATGAATCAGGTAATCGATATTTTTAAGAAAATTCCTGGTGACTCTATACTTGATATGGATATCACTCAACAAGGGATAGATTGGATACGAAAAAAGTTTGGTATTCCTCGTAAAGGAGATAAGCCTTTTACTGGTTTATATAGAGGTAATGCATTAAGACAAACACTTTTGAAGATGTATAAAGAGAATAATGCACAAACATTTGAAAGCGCTAAAATACCGTTTCTTGTTGTTGCGACAAAAATTGCAGTAGCCAGAGATAGAGTAACAAACGACTCTTCAGTGTTTTTGAATGCAGTTACTCATCCTAGACATACAATTTTTAAACAAGGAGATGTTGTTAGTCCAATAAGAGGCTCTACCGCTATCCCTCTAGTCTTCAAAGAAGAAGAGATAAATGGAGAATTGTATTTAGACGGAGGTATTGTAGACGCTATACCAATTTTACCTGCATTGCAACATTTTGGCCCTTATGATGTATTTATAGCAGATGCTGCTTCAACTATTTCAGAAGAACCACTATATGCAGACGAAGTAGATTCAGTCATTGAAATTATGATTGCTACTATCTATACGATGTTTAGAGACGCAACTTTAACGAAGATTGAGGACGCCCTCAAAATCTTAAGTCTTCACAATAAAAATATGTATAGAATTAGAGCAAATATTAAAATCAAAATGACAGAAACTGAAAAAATGAGTGAAGCAATATTAGAAAGTTATTATACTGCTAAGGCAACAATTAAGGCGATATAATATATATCGAGATAAATTTACGCATTTTATTGATAATAATAGTACTAAGGAATAATTTTGCAAGATATAGTTTTAACTGACCAAGAGATAGAATCTTTGATGTCTAGTAATTACGTCAAAGTTAATAATTATGAACAGTATTTTGAAAATGAATATATTAAAACAGACAATTATTTATTAAAATATAGTAATGATGAACTTAAAATATGTCCTATCCAATTTAAAACTAAATTTCCAATCAAAATTCCCCAAAATAACTATCCTTATTTAGCTGTAGTTAACGCTTGTATTGACCCAGCTATCCCGCTTGTTTGTATAGAAGGAAAAGCGGGAACAGGAAAAAGTTCTTCCGCCGTTGCTTCACTAATGTATTTATGGGATAAAACTCCTGAATTAAGAGCTATTTTAGTAAAAGAAAATATCTTATCTACAGCTAATGGATTAGGATATTTAAAAGGTACACTTGATGAAAAAAAGAAACCTATTTTTGAATATATTAATTCTGTATTAGAATTTACTAATAATACTAAATCTAAGTCATCTATTAAAGTAGATGATTTTGAGCTACAAACTTTAGCATTTTTATTAGGTACAACTTTTTATAAATCTTATATTATTGTAGATGAGGCCCAAAACTTAACTCCTCAAAATATAGATTTATTAGTTACAAGAGTTGGAAAAGGAAGCAAAATGATATTATTAGGAGATAGTGACCAAAATTATAATAAAACATATAAGGGAGATAATGGTTTAGTCTATCTTCGTAAAGTTATGCAAGGAAGTAAGCTTTTTGCTTCTATCGAATTAACCGATTGTTCTTTACGTTCTGCTTTGGTGGAAGAATTTTTAACAAGAAAAAATAATTACCAACAATATGGGTAACATATTACATGTTACAAAATTCTACCATAGATAGTGCAACAAATAATATTCAAGATTTAACTCAGAGTACTGACCAACAAGTTACTCAGAATACTGCTGAAGTAACTAAAGAATATGGATTACAGTGGATTCAAAATGAATCTTTTGCAGTTGCAACTGCTGCGGTATTTGTGTGTTTAATTGTAACAATTGTACTTATTCTTTTAACAACAACTATTTCTGGAATTTCAGGAAGATTAAATAGTATTACTGCTGAAATAAAAAAGCTTAAAGAAACAGATTTAGAATTTTTAAAACAGACTTTTAATAATACAGCAGACCAACTTAAAACTATTATCAGTCAATTTACTCAAACTACTTTATCTTCTGCCTCTACAGAACATGCAAGAGTAGAAACTATTTTAACTAAAAAAGTTGATGATATTAATTTATTAACACAAAAGTTAATAGATAGCAAAGATGAGGCGATGAAAGGGGCTGGAGAAAGAGAATCAAGAATTATTAAAGCTATTACTGATAATCATAATTATACAATGGAAAGTAATGCTCAAATTGCTTCACATTTAGCAGCTACTACATCTAAAGTTGCTGCTGATTTAGCAAGCTACAATGCTTCAACCCTTGTGGAACTTGGAGAGTTGGGTAAAGATATCGCTAAAACCTTAACTGTCTTAAATATATTAGTTAAAAAGCAGCTTAATGGAGATACTGATAATGTCAAATAAAGTCCTTGATGATAGCAAAAAGGCTCTTAAAAAAGCTTTAGTAGAACTGCAAATCACAGCAGCTCAGTTATATTTATTTCAACAAGGTAAAACTAAAGAAGAAGCAAAGAAATTAGTTAGAACTATTAAAGATGCTGAACTAATTTTGTTACAAGCTGAAAAATAAATGTTATTGGCACTTGACCCTAGTTTAAAAGGTTTTGGCTATTGTTATAAATTAAATAATGAATTGATTTATGGTACGTTAAAGTCAACCAGTTTATCTTGTATTAGAGATTTTTTGGTATCTTTAAATAGTATTACATATATTGTTCGTGAAGGTTATGCTTTTGGTTTTCATAACTCAGGATTTACAAAAATAGTTGAAATTGGTGGAGTAATTAAATTAATTGCTTCTGATAAGAATGTTCCGGTTCTCGATATTGCTCCTACAACTTTAAAATCACTTATTACTGGAAATGGGAAAGCTTCAAAAAATGATGTTATAAATATAACGAGTAAAGTAACACAAAGCGTTATAATAGATGATAACATAAGTGACGCAATAGCTCTTTATCTTTGCGGTGAAGCTTATATAGATTATATACAAAAAATGCAAATTAAATTTGGTTCTATTACTGTTGCTTCAGTAAATAAAGAGCTTAGATACATATTACAAACAAAAGGAGTATAAATTGGCCTGCAATAGCTGTGGAAGTTCTAAATCTAAATTTGAAATATATTTGACTGTTGATGGAAGAGAATTTTATGTCGGGCCAAGACCTCTTTATACATTTTTACGTTCTATAGCTCATCTTTTTGAAGAGAATATTGAGTATGAATTTATCCACGAGAACAAACAAACTGGTGGAAAAATGAATGGTAAATTACATTTTTTGAATAAAATTCCATATATTAATAATCGTAGGTTAATTTAATGGCTCATAAAGCTTCGTCCTTTCAAATTTTGCCTATTAATGAATATAAAACAGTACTGAAACCAGAAATTAGTGCTCATCAAAATTATAGAATTTTTCCTACATTTATGAATGTTAGGGAACTTCCTGTTTCAGATTATGACTCTGCTATTGCTGGAGGAGATATGATTGTTAATCCACTTCAGCCAACCACTCTACAACATACTATTAACGCTTATTATTTTAGCCCTGTTTTTACTTATAATGGACTTGAATTTAGATTTTATTTTTCTCATGGACAAAAACTCTTATATAAAAGAGGTTTAACTAGACATGAGACATATCAATATAGATTATTATCTGAACCTAAATACGAGATATGGGAAGTAGATGCAAATGGTTCTATATATATATTAGCAAATGTTTTAGATAAATTAGAGATACAAGTAGCATTAGACAATTACGAAATAACAGTAAAAGTACCTAATAATAATTTGCATTATTATTGTATTGATGATATTCCTTTTGCATTTCCATTTTCAAACTATACTGCCACTGTTAAATGGCATCTTCCTGATATGGGAGGAACTATTAAATAATGCTATGTCGAAAAACACAAAGATTAACTTCAATTGGTGGATTAACTTCTAGAACAACAACTCCTACATTAGGAGTTCTTGATGTTTTAAATCAGAGAGACGCTAAAAGTTACGAATCTTTACCCACAATTAGTATTGGTAATAATCCGTGGCAACTACCATTTGTTTTGCCTCATTTAGATTTATTTGAAGTAACTTTAGATTTAGGAAAATCTCGTATTATCTATTCTTTAGAATATGATTCTGCATCTAAAACTTCCACAGGAAGTACTATAGGGTCTTTACCTGACCAACAATCTTTGTCAACTTCTGGGGGTTCTTGTCCAATAGATAGTCCAATGCCTTTGCCTCAAAGTGAATATTATGGACGTGACCCAATTATTCGTGTAAAAAAGAAAATTTCTATTGATTGTGATACTTTTCCTGAATTATATGCGGAATTTTTAACAGGAGGAGATAGTCAATCTGTTTTATTAGGATATCCTACTAATTTTACTGGCAAATATTTAGAAACATTTTTTATGACATATATTATTGGAGATAGTATTCCAAGAGATGTTCCTGAAATTAATTTTTGTTATAAAAATATTCCATTATGTATGACATCAGCTCAACAAGAACAAGGAATTAATACCGATATAACTAGTGGCCCTTATTCTATGAGTGGCTATCCCTCTGCTAGATATCCCGTTGCTCTTCAGGGAGTAACAATAACTCAAGATAGAGTTAAATATAATATAACTATAGATGGTAAACCTTATTCTTATACTGATAGTAGAACTGATGATGATATTCCTTTAACATCCAATAAGATTAAACCTTTACACTTTCCAGTTGTCCATCCTGAAATGTTAGAAGATTTAGATAGATTAACAGAAGTAGTGCAAAGAATAGGTTCTTCACAACCATCTGGTTCTACTTTAGTCGAAAGTCCTCATATTAATGAACCAGGAGGAAAAGAGTCTGAGGGTGGAGGTATTTGTGGATTTAATCCAGATATTAGTGTAGATGATATTATCAAAGTATTAAGCATTAATTATTCTTTCTTTTCTGAAAAATTATTAGATATTTTATTTGTTAGACTTTGGTTAGCAATTGAATTTATTCTCTTTTTCTTTTGGAATATTTTTCCTTTATGTAAAGAATGGGACTATGTAGAAGATATGGTTCTAAGAATTTTTTCTATAGACCCATTTAAAGGTGGAGGAGATTGTGTTCCAAAACCTCTTAAAACATTACTTAAATTAGTAATAAAAGTATATAAGGTTTCAACTTGCTGTAGTATTGCAGGATTTTTAACACAACCTTTATTAAAATTAATTCCTTGTGCTATTTATCATATCGTTTGTTTTTTAAGGAAGCTAAGATATCTTTTAGTATATCTCTTTTTAATGGTTATGGCTTTTCTATATTATATCTTAATTCACGGAATTGAGGCTATATGTAATATTATAGCTAATTTAGGTTCACCTCCTAATAATCCTCCAAAAGACGCAAACCAAGGTGATAAACAAGGTATTGATATAGCATTAAAAAAGAAAGATGCCACTCCTGTAGCTACAAATGAAAATAACGGTCTTTCTCCCAGCGCTACTAAACCAAAGTCAGATGGTTAAAGAAAAGGGTAAACTATGATATGCCTATCAGACAAATTGTATCAGCAGGAACTAGATATAACCCAGGAGATTATTTTTCTCCATCTCTGAACACGCCAGAAGTTATCAATTCTATTCAACAAGTTCATAATAATGCCTTACAATCTCAAGGTAAAGTAGATTCTATAAGAAATTCTACTTTTACAGTTCCAGAAGAACACTTAAATAGAGTGAGAACTTTAATGTCTCTTCAAAATCATTGGAGAGAAGCTGTACAGAGAATTGCTAGAAACTCTAAAAATGGTCAAATAGACCCAAGATATTTACATGCTATAGGCAAAGTATTAAATGGTTCCTTGGAGCAAAAATTAATGAATCCTGGCGAACAATTAGCTAAAACGCCTGGTTATAATTCTATTTATAATCATATGTTTGGTGTCTTTGCTGGTAAAGGTCAAATGTTAAGAGACGAGGGACATATGGCGAAAGTTTTAGATGATGAAATTAAGACATACAAACCACAACAAGTAACAGTACAACAAGCTTTTGGTGGACAACATCCATTTCCAGAGTTTGCTCATTTAGAATCAACACCCGAAGCTAAAGTTGGTAAAGATTTTTTGAATCTTTTATCTACTCCTGTTTCTCCAGAGGCGGCAGAACTAATGAATGTAAGACGCTCAGATATGCAATCAATAGGAACTACTAGCAAAACTCTTGCTAATATGGGACTTTCTGCTTTTGGTAATGTTGCTAAACCAGGCCAATTTGCTAAAAGTGTAAGATTAGTTAGACGTTCACTCTTTACTATTAATGATTTGATGTTATATGACCCAAATAGAGCTATGGTAGAAATTAAAAAATTGTGTGATGAAAATATTCCTCAAGAATTACATAGTCAATTTAAATTAAAAGAAATTCGTCAATTAAAAAAGGCTATTCAAGCAATATATGCTTTTAAAAATAGTACTGTACCAGTTGACCTTTTAAAAGCATGGGTAACAACTCAAACACCTATAGATATTAATGCATTACCTGAAAAAAAATATAATGAACTTAATTCTCCTTGGAATGATGACCACGAACATTCTGCTATTAAAACTTATGTAGAAAAATTTCCAGATAGTGCTTTTATTGATGTTCTTTTATTTAGACTAGCTCTTGATGATTATGTCTCAAATAAAAAACAAGTATCAGAAGCTAATATGGAAGTTGGAGGATTAGATGAATAATCTTATTCTGCTCTATAGGAAACCATTTGGTGACGAGTATGTTTCTGCGGATAGTCTTTTTGATGGTAAGTATAATATATATGAATTATTAGATATGTTTCCTGAAGCTTATCTTTTATTGGTTAATGATACAACAGAATATAACTTAGAACAAGTAATTAATAGAACTCGTTTAAATCAATATTTTAAAGTTGACGATAAAAATGAAATGCCTTGTGTTAATTGTAAGGCTGGAAATCCTGTAGATAGAGAATATTGCTATAAATGTGGTTATAAAAATAAATATTATAGTGTTACTAAATTTCTTAGTGACTCTTTTAGTAAAGCAATGTCTACAAAATATTATGTACTTTATGAATTTTGGGAAGACCAAAGACACAGAAGTATAATCTAAGAGGATTGATAATGACTCCAGAAGAATTAATTGCTGCTAGACAATCTGTTCTTGACTCTTTACAAACATTTAGAAAAGAGAATAATCTTAGTCCGGTTTTAGACCCTAGGGGAGAGACTCCAGAAACTAGAAACACGCATAATATACAAAATATTTACCAACAAACACGTTATGGGCAAGAATATAGACATCCAGATAATCCATTTTTCCCTCCTGCTAATGAAGAAGATTTTGGTCATGGAGGATTTGCTCCAGCATTAACACCAGAAGAAGAAGAGAAAATAAATATAAATGATACTTCTGAAACAGATTTACCTAATAATAATAGTAATTTTTTATTTCCACAAGAATCTGTCAATCCTGAGATAAATAAAAAATGGAACGAGTACCAAAATAATATAAAAACAAGTAATATAGCTAAAATACATCGTTTAAACAAAAAACCATATGAACATCCTGATGAAACAATGTATCTAGGTGGAGAAAACTGGTCTCATGGAGGAATAAAAGATTTTATTCAACCATTAGATGAAGGTATTTCCTCTTTATTTGATAAAATTACTTTTTCTAGAGATAATATAGAGAGAAACAAAGCAATAACAGAAAAATCTCCTCGATTTAATTCTAAAAAATTAATGCCAGAAACAGCTAATGCCTGGAGTAATTTTATAACTTCTCTTAAAATTCCTCATGGCGGAGATAATAATATTAATTTAAAAGAATTATTGAAAGAGACGGGATATGTTCACGGTCAATTAAATCCTGAAACAAAAGAAATATCTTGGAATGCAATACCTGAAAAAAAAGCGTGGACTCATAGTGATTTAACTAGAGAAATACCAGGAATAGTTTTAGGTGGTATACAAGGTATTGTACATCCTAAAACAAAAAAAGAACATTTAAATATTTCTTGGGTTGGTACTCCAGAACATTTAAGAAATCAAGGATTTGCTACTACATTAGAAACAGAAGCACATAAATTAGCAAAACAATCTGGATATGGAGGGCTATATTCTGATGAACAATTACATCCTGAATTTACAAAACCAATTCATCAAAAACTAGGTAAACCATATACTCATTGGGGTAAAGAAGAATATTTCGGACATGGCGGAATGAAAGAAGATTACACTCATGTAGGTAATTATATAGGAGAAGTATTCAAACAACATCCAGATAGGAATATAGCTATTACACGCTTAAAAGATGAAGGTGTTATTAGTGGTAATCCTTCTTCTGGAAAAGATAAACAAGTATACTCTTTAAATACATTTTTACATCCTGAAACAGGCGATATTCAGCGTTTTAGAGGTGGAGTGCTTAAAGTAGTTCATCCTAATCAAGGTAGATATGCACAAGATGCTATGTTGGAAGAAGTTACTTCTTCTCAATTATATCCTAATGTAACTGTACCTGTTCATGCATATGATAATCATAATTATAATTGGGCAATTGCGGATAAAGTAAAGCCTTTAATTTCTGGGTCAAGAGAGTATATTTTTGGGCAAGACCCAGATATGACAAGTTCACAAAAATATGATGCAAATCGAAGAATAGAAGAAGGACAATCAAAATTAGAGGATTATTTAAATCGTTCTAGTCCAGAATTTTTACAAGAAATTTCTAAGATAGGTGTTAAACCAGCAGAAACAGAGTGGGCTGCTAATTGGGGTATAACACCTGTTAGAAATGAACAAGGAAATGTTGTTAGAGACCCAAGAACCAAAAGAACTCTTAAGAAGTTAGTCTTATTAGATTCTTCAAGAGCTGGACTAAATAAAGCTGTTCCTACTCCAGAAGAGATGATGAACACTATGTATGGACAAACTTTTGAAAAACTCCAAGAATTACAATTAATTGGTAAAAAACCTCTTGGAGAAGGAATGAGAAGAGTAGTATATCCTACTGCTAATCCAGGTATTGTTGCTAAAAGAGCAAAAATAAGTCCATCTGGTAAGGCTCATGTAGGAATGAACAATAATGGTGATGAAAGAAATAAATATTTAACTTTAAAAAATCAAGGATTAGATAAACATGTAGCCGAAGTTTATGGATTAGTTCCTATTAAAGATAATAACATTCTTTTGCAAGAAAGAGTGCGTCCAATAGATATGGGAATTAAAGATGACGATAAAATTTATGAAAAATATAACAAGCTTATTTCACCAGATATGCAAGATTTTTTTACTAATAGATTAGGAATTAATGATATTCATCCAGGAAATATGGGGATTAAAAAAGATAAAGAGACTGGAGAAAAATATCCTGTAGCTATTGATATTCCTAATAATATGGGTCATGGTGGAGAGAAATATGTTGGTCGAGATTATGATAAAGTTTTAGAATGGCTAGAGAATACTCCGCGTGATGAAGTTACGGCACAATTAAAACCATTAGGTAGTGGTAGACATAGAGCAGTATATGCTTTTCCTAATAAATTTGCTAAAGAGCAATTTGGAGATATTTATCCAGAAATTGTATATAAAGACCCTGTGGCGTATCAAGGAACTCCTGCTAACGAAAGAGAAATGAGAAATTGGCAACAATTAAAAGAACAGGGGAAGGCAGAATTAGCCGCTCCTGTTGTTGCACAAGCAAGATTAAAAGGTGGATATAGAGTAGGTATTTTACAGAGAAGAATTAATCCTTTTCATGGTGATAAAGCCTTTGGTCAAAATACTCCGTGGGAAAGAGATGAAGAATTCACAAACGCAGGACTTAAAGATAGAGTTGGTTTTAATTTTGGTTTAACTAGAGTAATGCCAGATGGTTCATTAGGACAAAAAAGAACAGTGCAACATGATATAGCAGGTGCTCTTAACAAGGCAATTAATGATTATGATGAAGTTGGAAATTTAATTAGAAATTCTAAACTAGAACAATTCAGTTCAATGCTCAAATTTATGGGACGAGAAGGTAAAGATAGAAGGGTTGGAACTTTAGACCATAAAATTGCTCAAAATTTATTAGGCAAAACTTATGCAGATTTTCTTAAAGTTAAACCAATAGTATTTAAAATTCCTATGGCAAATAGTTGGGAACCTAACGCGAACAACATGGAGTATGAAAATTTTATGAATAAATATAAGGGACAAGAACTTGTTGTTCCAACTTTAGCTTCTTTTCATACAAATGATAATAAGGTTATCAATATTCAACCTAAAGTAAATCCATTTAGGTCAGAAAAACAAATGATGCGGACTTTAACTTCTGATAGAGAGAATGAACTTTATGGAAAAACTGGATTACATGATTTAGGTTATCATAATTTAGCTAATACTAAAATAACAGATAATGGAGTATTAACCGACCATAATTCTGTAAGACCGTTTGATTATGTACATGGTGGAGATAAAAAGATTAGTTATGATACCAAGGGGCGTTTTATAAACTCTGGTGTTATGAGAGAAGTTCATCAATCTGCATTAAATCCAAATCATGTAGTAAAAATTCCTTATGGAAGAGATGGAGAAGAGAATAATAGGGCAGAACGTGCTAGATATTTGAAATTAAAAAAATTAGGATTAACAGGAACTGGAGATTTAGAAAAAGATTTGACTATTGATATTCATGGTTTTGACCCTGAATCAGGTAGAAGTGTTGCTGAAAAAGCATATCCTATTCCGGGTTATTTAGCAGAGTCAATATCTAGAGATTTAAGAACTGGGGGTAAAGCTGAGAATTTCCCTGAAACACTAAAAGATAGGGTACTACAATTACGGGAAATAACGCGCAATCCTATGAATAGAAATATAAGTGATTTACATGGAAGTAATGCAATGTTTAATTCTCCATATAAAGGAGACTTCAATAATGAAGATGAATTTGTTAATTTTGCATCAAAACATTTAGTAACTGTAGATTTCAATGCAGGACATGATGGAGATAAAAATTCTTTATCTGAATTATTAAAAACTACTAAATATGTATATGGAGAGTTAAATCCTAAAACTAAGGCTATTAATTGGAATTCTATTGACCCAGTTGATGCTCTACCATTTAATCAGTTTACTAAGGAAAGTCCCCGTATATTATTGACCAATAGGTATGGTTATATACATCCTGAAACTAAGCAAGAGCATCTTACTATTTCTTGGGTTGGAGTTCCAGAAAAAATGAGAAAAAAGGGTTTTGCTACCGCATTAGAAACTGAAGCACATAAGTTAGCCAAACAGTCTGGATATGGAGGATTGTATTCTACACATCAAAATCATCCAGAGGCTACCAATTCTATTCATCAAAAATTAGGCAAAGTTATACAAGATAAAGAAGGTGCTGAATTTTTCAATAAAAGTAGAGAATATCATTGGCCTCTTGACCCTCTTGACCCTTCTTTGCCAACTAAACAGCCAATTACGGATATTAGTGCTTTACGTCCAGAATTTGCACAAGCAATTACAGAATTATTTAAACAAGCTAAACAACACGGATATGATTTATATATTAGAGAAACATTTAGAACTAGACCTCGCCAAGATGAACTAAATAAGGAATGGCATGCTGGTCAAACTGGTTATGCACCTGATATTTATGATGAACGTGGTAATTTAAATATTGATGATGCTAATTTTGCTCATGGACAAGGATTAGCTGCTGACATAGGAATTAAAGGATATGAAGAGAATGAAACACCTATTCACCATCAATTACATAAATTGCTTTTTAATATTAATCCTCAAATTATATCAGATAAGGTAATCCAGGGCGATGAAAATCATTATGAAGCATCAGACCAATATAGACAAAGTGTTGAAGTAGATTTAACTAAATCTCCATTTTATACTGAATATGTAAAGCGTTATGCTAATCCTACTCCGCAAGAATTGGATAAACCAGGAACTCAATTGCCAGAACAAAGTATGTTAAAAAGTATATTCGAAGCATTTGGTGTCGTTAAGGCTCTTTATTCTGGCCCAGACGATTCTTATGCATATAGAGAAGGAGAAAATCCTCATCTAGATAATTCAAGAGCAACACTAGAAGCTATTAAAAATACTAAACTAGGTAAAAGAAGTAATTTTACAATTAAAAAACAATCAACATCTCCTCAAGTGTCGTTATCTCAATCTCCAGTTGTAACTCAACCAAGCCCTACTTTGTCTCAAGTAAATTTTACGTCACCTCAGAAAATAGCTCCTCAATTATCACCTGATTTAGCTAAAGTTGCCACTGGATATAGTGATATATTAAGTAAATTAAGAGAACAACCAACTAGAAGTATGCCTCGACAAACAGATACATCAGGTGGATATGAATCTCCTATTCTTCCTAAACCTTCTCAGTTAGGTATGAGTGTACCTATGAGTCAATCTAAATTAAGAGATACTGGTCAAGGTTATACAGATAAACCTGGGGATAGAAGTCCAATTGTTCATCAATTAGGACAGAATCTTTTTGGAGAGACAGAATCTCAACCTAAAAATCTTAATTTATTCGGAGAATCATTTCCAGAGATACCTTCAACTCAAGAAACACAACCTAATGTTGGTTCTTTATTTGATGCTTCTTCACCATCTTTATTTGACTCTAATACTATTCAAAATATGAGATATGGAGAAGCTGATATTCAATTAAAGAGAGAGAAAGAACAAGAAGCTATAAGACAAGCTCAACTTGAAGAACAAAAACAACAAGAACTTCAAAGTAGACAAGCTCAAATACAATCAATTTTTAATAAAAATCCTCGTGATGTTGGAGGATTTGCCTATGATAAACTTAAAGAAGAGAATAAATTAGGTGGATTTGGAGGTATTTTAGCTCAAATAGCTGATAAAATTATTGGCCCTGCAACAGCTCCTCTTGGTGGCTTCAGCTTCGAAGAACAAAGAGCTAAAAATATGCTTGCTCAAGAAAAAAGAAATTTAGCAAATGAAATTAAAAAACGTCAAATATAGTATCAGAAACATGAAATGTAGATAGACAGAGAGACGATACAATATCATCGAATCCTGTTCTTGGCTTATATTTAATATTACCACTATCTGTTGTTTCCGCTCTATAACCCTTGAGTTCTTTTTTTATCTCTGGAATATCCCATAATGCTAAAGCTTCTGAAGCTAATTTGACTCTTAATTTTTCAATCATTTCATTTTTATTTTGATTAGTAAATTTGAGACCTTTAATTACTATTGATACACCATATTTATCTTTTAATCTTTTAGCTACTTCTCTTGGAACAGATGAACCTTCTCCAGTTGCGTCTATAATTACTTTTAATTTTCTTTTACCATTATGTTGTCTAAATATAAAATCAGTAATTCTCTCTATATTCTCATCGTCTCCAACTTGAGTATATCTTTGGAATCCTACCATTTTATAATCCCCAGTTAATGCTGTACAAACTGTATAGTCATGTAATCTAGCATAGTCAATACCAATGGTAATTTCTTCGTTCGGAGCTGGGGTATAAAATTGACTTTTTGTTTCTCCGTATTCTATCCCCTTTTTGAACTCTACAGGAAACCAAATATCCTCATTAAACGAAAATACATCTCCCGCGATAGTATCAAACTTAGCTTCGTACTCTCTTGCAAAAATAGCTCTCGAATATGGAGTTCCTGTAGATTCGGCCTTTCTTTTCTCTTCATAATACTCAGAGATATCAGCAAAAGGATTCTCTAGAATATGCATTCTAAATCCTCTCGCTCTTAATCTTGCTATCTTACTTGCTGCTTGATATGCTGTAATATCTCCAGACTTAAACATCTCTCTAATCTTATGTTCATCTTCTTCTGCTAATTGAAATCTCTCTGCAAAAAAGTTTATCTCTCTCGGAGAACTAATAGCAAACAATCTTCCCATATTATTTTCACGGGCAAGAGATGGTTTGATTAAGTTAAAAGCGTCATCTTTAAGAATTGCAGCTTCGTCTATAACTACTAAATCAGCACTTTTACCAATTAAAGAGTCAGGATTATCTCCAGATAAACAAGTTAAAGTACTATGTTCAGAACCCATAGATGTACTTAAATGCATATCTTGTCTTGTATTTGAGCCAGAAACTTTGATGCTACGCAAGAAGTCACTTTTAACAAAAGCAGTCCAAACTGTATCAAAAACAATTTTGGCTAACTGGTAAAAAGGAGCTACTAAAAATATCTTTCTGTTAGGTAAACAAAGTTCTTCTAATACTCTTATAGCAGCAGTTTGAGATTTACCACTTCCACGAGAAGCAGTAATATACATTTCTTTTGCAGGACACATAAGAAGTTTTGTTTGTTTGTCAAATGGCACGTATTCTTCGCCAAATGACTCCCACAACTTCATCCTGTCCTCTCCTAGCCCTAAAGCTTCATCTCTATCTGTTAGTGGTGTTTTGTTTAAAAGTGCTCTAGGATTACTCGTCAGTGTGTTCTTCAACTAATTCTTCCTCTAATATTAATTCATCTAATATTCCAGATTCAAAGAAAGTTATATCAATTTCTTGATTTTCTTCACTGTTAATATCTGTATTACTATCTATTTCTGCTTCATAACCTTCTTGGTTAACATCAAAATTATTTCTAAACTTTTCTCTTAAATTTTTATTAAGAGAGTCCATATATTTTAATTGTCCACTCTTTTGATGTTGTACAAGAATAGTTTTATCTTGTTTAAAACCATGTAATTCACTCTGAGAACCAATTGATTGTAAAACTACTTGTTTACATTTACTTACTACACCAAAAAATTTGTCTATAGGTAATGCAAGAACTTCTTTTTGCTCAAAAGGCAAAGAATCGTATATAGCTCCCTCTTTTAGTCTCTTTATTCCTTCTGCTCTAGTTCCTAATAAATATTCTATAGTAGCCCATTCCGAAGAGGCAACAGCTTCTGCTCTAGATAAAAGAATTTGTCTTTGGTCAACACTTTCCTTCATTGTAGCTTCTTTTGAAGTTAACTCTAACGCTGCTTTATAATATCTTTTAACTTTGTTATAATCCCATTTAATATTTTTAGATTCTAAATTTTTTTGAATTTCAATAATACTACTGCAACCGTGAGAAATTGCGTCTACAATGAGACGAATATTCTTAGAAGTCTCTTCAATTGAAGGATTTCTGCTAACTAATTGGTTATTATCACTCATAAACTTATGTTACCCACTTAGAAAGGGTAAGATATGATGTTGATAATAAACTTACTTACGAGACAACAAGAATTGTTAACAAAAAATACGATGGAGCTAGCATTAAATGAGAAATTTTAACATCTTAGACATTTTTAAACTAGATTATATATCTGACCGTAAATTACGTCAAATGGATAAGGTCATTAGGACTCCCGTTAAAACACGTTCATTAACAACAGAGTTTAGACCTCACGACCGAGACCGTGGGCAGGAAATATCTGGAGAATATTCATTTCAAATACCTTTTAGACAACAAAAACAGTTATATCAAAGAAATCCGTGGGTTAAGCGTTGTATTGACCATATTTCTTCTGCTGCTGCTGGATTAAATTGGCATATTATACCAAAAGAAAAATACAGAGAAGAAATGGAAACTGACCAACATATGCAAACAGCTAAGGTATTGGCAGAAGAATTGTTTAATCGCCCAAATACTTTTAAACAATCATTTAGCGACTTAATTAAAATGATTGTTAGAGATGTTAAAATTATGGATGCTGCTGCGATTGAGAAAGGGAGAGATTCATTTGGAAGATTAATTACTCTTAAGGTAATTGATGCTTCTACACTTAAAATTGATATTGATGAACGAGGACAAATAATAAAATACGTACAAGAATTTAGAGGTAATCAACTTCATGGTATGTATACTATTCCTAATGAACTAGCAAATGCGAGAGACCCACATGGAAGTAGAGGAATTGATTTTGACCCTACTGAAGTAATATATCTTAGGCTTAATCCTCGCTCAGAAGGGCCATATGGTTCTTCTCCTATAGCATCTTTAGTAGAAGCAATTTATGCTGATTTAGCAACTGATATTAATCTTTATCATTTTCTTAATACTGGTGGTGTTAATACTGGTTATATGAGTGTTGGCCCAAATATTGACAATGACCAAATTGAAAGAATCAAGATTAAGTTTCGTCGCTCTTTATCTCCTGGTATGAGATATGAATTTCCTATTATATCATCAGAAGATGAAGTTAAATGGGAATCAATGCAAGTTACTAATGTTGAAGCACAAATGGCTGAATTACAAGGAGAACTAAGAAATAAAATTTTAGCAGTTCTTTCTATTCCACCTAATGAATTAGGTTTATCTGGAAATACTAGAGGTCAAGTTTATAGTCAGCAAGATGTGTTCTGGGGTAATGCTATTATTCCTATGATGAAATCTATTGCTGAAAAATTTACAAATGAAATTTTAGCGGAATTTGACGATAGATTAATGTTTGAATTTTTACCTCCTTCTGAGTATCAATATGAAGCAATTATGGCTAGAATTACAACTCTTGAACAAGAAGGACTAATTGAAGATGATTTAAAGTATCAATGGTTAGGCTTAACTCCTCCAAAAGAACCCACTTATGTTCAAAAGAAAAAAGAACTAGAACTTAGAAAATTAGCTGTTGATGTCTATATGGTAGAAATGCAAGCACTTGCTCAGTATAAGAATAAAAAATACATCTTAGATGAACCTCGTTTGCAATATCAACAATTACAAGCTGAAACTCAGCAAATGATGGGTGGAGGACAAGCCTCTCAAGGTGAATTAGACATTCAAAATGCTCAAATAGATGTTCAGAAAAAACAAATAGAGCTTGAAAAACTGAGAATTATGTCTGACCAGAAGATGTTTCCAGATGAGATGGAACTAAAGAAACTTCAAATTCAAGCACAAATTCTTGAAGCTCAAAGCATGATGGCTCAGAATGGAAGTAGTTCAAATACTCCTCAAGCTCCATTAACAATGGGCGAAATTGTACATGGTATACAAAGTGGAGAAATAAATACACAAACTCTAGCAGTTATGATTGAAAAACATTTGGTTGACCCTGAACAGTTAAAACTCATTAATGTTGCAGATAGAACTGTCTCAGGTATAATAAAGGATGCAGAAGAAGTTGCTACTCAAAAACAAGCTATTCAATTTAAGAAAGAAAAAATAAATATGGATAGACAAAAAGAGCAAATGAAATATCAGCAAGCTGGCGCTCAACATCAAAACAAAATGGCAGATGCTCAATTTGACCAACAAAAGATGGGAATTCAAAATCAAGGTGAGTTACAAAATGTTATTGCTCAGCAAGAATTAGCTAGAAATCAGTTAGGTATGAGACAACAACAAATGGAACAACGTGGACGCTTGCAACAGCAAAATATGCAAGCTCAACAAGCTCTTGGACAACAAAAGACCCAAGTTCAACAACAACAGTTGTCTCTTCAGCAACAGCAAATGCAACAAATGGCCCAAAATCCTCAAATGGCTCAACAAGGAATGCAACCTCAGCAACAAAATTCTGCTAATTCTCAACAACAATTACAGGAATTAAGACAATTAACTATGAATAAATCTATTTCAGATAGATTAAATTTCTTTAAAACCTTACCTAATATTTTAGGAAATGGACAAATTACTGATTCTAAAATAAGTGAACCTCATAAATCTAGAATAAGTCCAGATATTACTCATTTTGAGAATGATGTACATGATTTTGATTTAAGTAAACATGTAGAGAATAAAATAGAATCATTAGAATCTAGAAATCCTGCTGTGTCTATGTCTACTCCTTCTTTAATAAAAAATCAAGCTATGGGTGTTGATGTCAAAGATAACAATCCTGTAGATATGGCTATTAAACAAATTTCCGAAGTTGGAGAAATGGATGCTATTCATCCTAATACAGGGATAAAGAGCAATCAGAATGTTTTAGGTCAACATACAACTGGAGATGGAGCGCATAGTGCAACAACTATTTCTAGTCCATCTCAAGAAGGAATTGCTGCAATTAGACCTCTTAATATAAAGAAGCCTTTATCATTCCAAGCAACTGACCCTCAACCAGGACATGCCAAGCTTGATATAGATTCAGCGCAAAAGAAGCATAATACTAAACCAAAAAGTGAAATATAAGGAATAAATAAATGGAGAAAAGCACGGAAGAAATTTTAAAAGAAGATGATACTTCTATGGGAACTGGAGAAGTTAATCCTCATAGTCCAACTAGAAGATTTACTTGTTTTAAAAGAAAGCAAGAATTTAATATGTCAATGCAAGTTGGCTCTTTAACTCCACCAATTTGCGGAGTTCCTGAAAATGTGCCTACAGAAGTTATTCCAAGTGAATAAAAATGGGGTAAAATAGGATATGACCGAAGTATATAACGAACAAGATTTAGGGCATGGAGATAATTTTTATTGGCCTAAATTACATAGATTTTTACATCAAGTTAAATGGTGCAAACAAACACACGGAGAAGATTCGTTTGATTACGAACAACAAATTGTAAAACTTGCACAATTAGTAGCTGCTATGGGTGATATGAGAGATTTACCTATAGAAGAGTTATATCATTATTTCCACGGTCATCACAAAGCTGATATTAATAATGCTGTTGAACTAATTCAAACTCAAGATAAGATGATGTCTCCTAGAGAAGGAAATCTTGAAGAAAGATATAATAATAAATGGGTTGTTAGAGATACAGAGAATTATATGGATGGATTTGGTAGACCTTGGTTATCTCAAGGATATAACCAATCTACTGATTTAAAAAGAGAACAAGTATTAGATTATAACACCCCTGTAGGTCTTCATAGACCAGATGCAGATACATATATTGAAAGTTATCCCGAACATCCTCATAATGAAAAATGGGAAGAGAAATTAAAGCAGAATAGCTACCTCCGTATGTTGTTCACCAAAGAAGAACGTGCCGAGGCTAAACGTAATATGGAAAAATACGGAGAACAATAATGTCAACAGCAGAGCAAGTGATGCAACAAGCCGAAACCTATAAGTTATTCAAAGGTATTATTAATAATTTTGAAGAAGATTTGGTACAACATGGTTATGAGCTTGATGAACAAGATAAAGTAAGAGTAATTAACTTGGTTATTGATACGACCCAGAAGCTTTTTAAAGGGTCTACAGATGAAGAGTTAATTGATTTTCTTGGTCGTTATGATAGAAATATTAGAGCAACTGCTCTTAATACATTAAATAATGAATATGAACAAGAAGCTTTAACTAAATCTATGCAAGAATTGACATATCACCCAGACCATGTTTACGCTCATCAAGTAGAAGAGTCTGGAAAAGATGTTTATCCAGAAATGCTTAAGAGCAGATGGAATGAGTTGCCTGACGAACTTAAAAACCATATGGAACAATATCATATGGAAAATAGATTATGGCACACTCATACAGATAATTTGGCTGACCCATTGATTTTTGGTAAATCAGTTGAAACTAATATGGTTGAACGTAACTATATTCATGAAATCGCTCACCGTCTTGACGAAAAAGCTGTAAGAGGCGAAGAGGCAGATGATGAAGAGATTTCAGTATATTCTGAGCTTTATAAAGCTGAAATTTATCCTGGTATGGTTGCCAGTGATGGTGTGGTTATTACTCCTGAGTTAGCTGAACATATGAATGGTATTCACGGCCCAAGATATCAAGCTCATCCTTTAGAACTTCCTATGATTGGCCCTTCTGGTTCATTTGTTGAATTTGAGCATTTAAAGAAATCAATGCCTGATAGACCTACATCATTTAAAACTGAGAATGAAGTTTCTATTTTGAAGCAAGAACTTTTTAATCTCGGCTACGAGACTCAAAAAAAAAATAGCTAAATCCAGTCCTAATCCTGGCTGGTCAGATGATACTTACGAAGAAGACGATGATTCTGCACGTCAAGAGGCAGAAGAGTTAAGTTTAGGTCAAGATACTCCTTCTCAAGCAACTAAAAGATTTCTTCCAGCAGAAGGTCATGCTGATGGACAACATCCATATTTAAGTAACCCAATTCATTCTTCATTCTCTCATTTACAACAATATCTTCCTGAACTTAATCAGCATTTAAATGCATACTTACAGCAAAATCCTAATTTTGACCCAAAGAATATACTTGCAGTTAGAGGAGCGGCATTAGAAGCTCTTCATCATCATCATACTCTAAATCACCTAAATCCTACGCCTCCTCCGAATATACCTCAAATAGTTCAACAAGCAGGAGCGCTTATCCAAGGTCATCTTGATTCAGAAAAGAAAAATGTACAACAATCTTCACAATCTTCATTAAGTAATCAAACTTGGGATAAGAATGATACAACAGATATTTTCGGTAAACCTACTTGGTTCCCACAACAAAAAGGTCACGGAGGTATGGGAGAATTTTCTTCAAACTATATAGCTCCTTCAATGAATAAGTCTCTTAATTCTTTTGTCCAAATATCTATGCTTAAAGGTATGCTAGATAATTTACACACTAAACATAATTACGGACACGGAGGAGAAATAGATGTATTAAGCGGAAAAACTGTTAATCCAAAAGATTTACCACAACCTGTTCAACCAATGCCATCTTCTCCTATTGCTGTACCTAATGACCCTTGGAAAGAGGATAGGGAAGCACAAAAGTATGAGAAAAAGACTTTGCCACCTCATTCAGGAGATGGTTGGGGTTTAGCAGATGATATTAGAGGAAATTTAACTGATGAACAAGAGATGGATGATGCTAATAATGACCCTAATAATGGACTAGCTCCAGAATTTAGGACAAAAACTGTTCAATCAGACCCTAAGCAATCTCAAAGAATACAATCATTTCCTGGCAATTTATATCCTAGTAATCCATCTATGGTTCCTTCGACTCCTGCACCACAAGTATATAATCCCAATGTTAAACCAAGTAATGTAGATATACTCCCCGGATTAAGAGCAATGATAGAAAGTGCTAAAGTAGGACAGGCTGGTAAATAATGCAATTATTTAATGAAATTATTCAGGACTTAATCGGAGAACATGTATTTAATTGTTCTTGTGTTTCTGTGGAAACTAAGAAAACACTCATAACCTTATATTCAGATATGGTTGATAGCTTTGTAATGGGTGAACTTGGTAAATTTAAAATAACACAACAGATTTTTAAAGAATTTTTAAAAAATCAACTTCCCGAAGTTTTTGAAAAAGCTGACGCTCTTAGATTTGAAAGAGAAGCACAAGAAGATGTTGCTCAAATTATAAATAAATCTATTATTCAGCAGAAAATTCCTCAATTTGAACAAACACATCAAGCATATTCTAAATGTTTATATATGAACCCATTTATTTTTGAAATGAAAGAAGGTTTTTACTTTAATAAACAAGGAGAACCATATATATATTTAGAAATTCCTGATATTAAAGAACATATTCTCCATATAATAGATGATAGAAATAAATTTCCTAAAATTAAAGCAAGTTGGTTATTTTGTGATGATATAACTCCAGAACTGGTACATAGATTTCATATGACAACTTATTCAATTGCGCTTATGATTAGGGACATTACGCATCATTTACAAGTAATGCATCCAGAAGATATTATTGCTAAACTATCTTCTGTGTTTATTCCAATTCCCCAAGGATTAAGTGTTTATTATCAAAATGAACAAGGACAATTATCTTTGCCATCATCACTTTACGCTACAGAATTAAAAGAAAGAGGTTTAGATAAAATTCCTTCGATTGGTGTATACGACCAATTAGTTAATGATAAAAATGCATTTTTTGATTTTATTAAACAAAACAAATTAGCATCAGGTATTAAACTAGATTTAATTGGAGGAAGTTTATTTGGAGACTTTGGGTTATTAGGACACCCAAGTTATTTAGACCAAAAATTACCATATATTCATAATATACTATTACCTATGTTTTTAAATACTTATAAAAGAGAATCAATTAAACCTCAAATGTTACAAGCTCTAGAATCTAAATATCAAGAGTGTTTAGCAGAAATTCCGCCAGGATTACTAGAAAATGATAAAGTAGTATCTGTTCTTATCTCTTTATTACAAGAGGTTCAAGCTTTAGTTGTTTCTGGTGTAGGAGCAGCATTATATGCTATTACTCAGTATGGTGGATTTAACGAAATAACAGCAAGAATAGGTTTGTGTAGTAATACGACTTTATATGAATCTTTATCAGATACAGGAGTTAAAACACTATGTTATCTTAAAGGAGTAAGTCGTGATTAATCTACAGGGAATCAAAATTCTTCCTATAAAAGAAAAACCATCTACTTTAATTATTTCATCAAGTATATATGTAGATAAATTAATTGCTCTTCATCTTGGTTTTGAAGAGGTAATTAAACAATATGGTAATTTAACAAACTTAATAAGACTAGAAGTAGAACAATACAGAAGTGATTTAGGTCATTCTAATTTAATTTCAATTGACTTACCTTTATCAGTATATCATGCAAATTTCTCTTTACTCTCTGTTTTACAAGTTGCTACGCTAATTATCGAACAAGATGAACATGATTTTGCTTCTCTTAATCCTTGTACGATGCAACAAATTAAAGAGAATAAAAGAATAATGGCTGATTTATATGCATTAATGCATTTACCAGATATTAATTTTATTTATTTTAGTGAAGGTTCTAACCATATGTTAACTACTCCTATTAAGCCAGTTAATGCTCCTGCAAATTGGGTAGATAAATTAGATAAAATTTTAGAAGAATATGAAGAATGGCAAAGTTCACAAGACCAAGAAACAAAACAATTATTTGGCGTAGAAACAAGTAATGGATTTTTTGATAATATAGCAAAACAAGAAGTACAATTCTATCAAAATAAATAAAAGTGTGGGTAAAATACTGTATGGCTAATAAAACCTTTATAACTGGTGAAAATGTTAAAAGTCTTGTAAAGATGGAATATGACGGAGATGTTATCTTTGAAGGTATATTCGCATCTAATGATAGAGATATTCAAGGCGATATTATTGATAAAACAATGCTTAAGCAAATGAATAATAATCTTAACACTGGTGCGCCTGTTTTCTTAAATCACTTTTATCATAGACCGGCTGTTGGTAAAGTTTTAAAATCAGAATATATGGAAGACCCAAATACAGGAAGAGCTTGGATTTGGGGGCGTGGTGTTGTTGATTCTGCTGATGCTGATTTTAAAAGACAAGTAGCAGATGGTAGATATAAATATATCTCGGTTGGTGGACATTTAGATGATTATGAAATGGAAAAGTCTGCCGATGGGAAATCTACTCGTCGTTGTAAAAGTGGAAAAGCTCTTGAGATATCTTTAACCGCAGTTCCTATTAATATATCTGCTGGTATGACATTAGCAAAAGGTCAAATTAACGATGAAATTACAGACCAAATTATAGAAAATAATAACTTAATGAAAGCAATCTTCTCAATGGACGAGGATGAGCAAGGTAAATTAACTAAACTAAATTATCACGAAGTAGAATTTATCCCCATATCGGAGCAAAGTATGTTGCAAAAAGGTGAAGTTGGAGAATTCAAGAAGTTAGACGAAAAACCTAGCAAATCAAGTATTGAATTCGGACATGGTACAAAAGTTGGAGAAGAAGACTTAGAAAAGTATTATAATCCAAAGGTTTCTGGCTTTATAACCAGCAAAGACGTAGACCCTCTTAATGTTTCTGACGAACATTCTCAAGAATTCTTAAGCAAACATAAGACAAGTGTTATTGAATCAAATGAAAAACATGATGATTTTGGTTTTGTTGATAAAAACAGCGAATCTTTCTTAAATAAAACTTCGATTTCTGACCCCGCTGCTCCTAACAAGTATGACCCAGGTAACTCTGTAGATAAAAATTCTAACTCTTGGATTCTTTCTCAGGCTAAAACATTTGTTTCTGGTTTAGATTCTATGCAAAAAGCAGTATTAGTTGATTTAATTTTCCACGATTTTAATACTGATAAATTATATGCAACATCTGGAGAAAGCCAGCCAAACGTCATTCACCGTTTATTACATCAAAAGAATTCTTATGCTAAAGCTGGTGGATTTTCTAATATTATTGGTCAAGAACTTACAGCATTATTAAAGTCTCTTGATTGGCGTAATTCTGATAACAATATGTATGATAGATTAGTATTAGACCATATTCTTGGCCCAAATCATATTGAAGAGGTAAAAGATTATTTAACTAAGTCTATGTATGGTTTTGCTGGAGACAAAGACCCTAATGAACCAGATGGCGATGAAATGGGACAAGACCCTTCAATGGGTGGTTCTCCTATGGGACAAGACCCAAGTATGGGTGGAGCACCTATGGGACAAGACCCTTCAATGGGTGGAGCACCTGCAATGCCCGCTCCTGGTGCAGAAGGTACTGACCCAAGTATGGGCGGTGGCGAAGACCCAACAATAGGCGCAGTTTCTCAAATTGTTGAAAAATATGCTCAGCAAGCAGGAATTGACCCCAATTCTATTCAACAACTATTACAAGGTGGAGATGTAACTGGCGCAGCTAAGGCCGTTATTCAAGCATTACAGCAATCTAATCCTGACTTAGCTAATCAAATGTTAGATGAACTAAACCAAACCCTACAGGGTGGTGGTTCTGAACAAGCAACACCTGGAGGTGGTGAAGCACCTGGCGCAGCTCCCCAATCAATGATGATGGGTAAATCAATTAATCCAGAAGAAGCTGTTGCTGCATATAGAGAAGCGAGAAAAGAACAGTTTACAAAGTCAAGAGTTTTCTCTGAACAACCTGCTCAATCTCGATATAATAGTAAACCAGCCAGCGGCGCTGACTTGGCAATGGCCTCTTGGATAGGTCAGTATAATATCGAAAGATAAGGAACTAAATAATGAATCGTAGACAACCATTTGTGAAGAGCAATCAGAATTTCCAAAAAGCAGGAGATTTTCCTACTACATGGGGAGATTCAGGGAGTGTTCCCGCTGATTACCAAACAGTGTATAATCCTGGGCAAGGCTTTAACGTCTCTGCTCAAGTAGGAAGTCTTACAGCTCCTATTATTGGTAGCCCTGGTGTTATCAACTCAATCGGTGGTAGAGACTTCTTATCAATTGATGTAACGCAAGAATATTTGCCTTATATCAACCAAGCGTCTTATTTGCGTAAGCACCACAGAGTCGTTCCTATGGACGGCCCAAGCAAGTATATTCCTAAGATTGCTGGCCCAGCAAAAGTGTATGCAACTGGTGAAGGTCAGGTTATGAGTCAAACCGTAATCCCAACCACAACTGTTGCGTTGATTGCAAAAGCAATGGCAGTTTCTTTCGCAATTCCTCGTGAAATCGCGGATGACTCTATCATCAATTTGCTTCCTGCAATTAGAGAACACTTAGTTGACCGTTTCGTTCTTGCAGAAGAAGAAGCCTTCTTATTAGGTGATGAAAACACTTTCGCTGGTAGTGGTAGCGTTCGTTCTATGTTTAACGGATTGAGTGTCGGTGGTGAGTATAACTCCCTTGGCTCTTCAGATGTTATGGCAAATAACGGTGCTGAATTAATTAACGCCGCTGGAAACCCATTCTCAACTGAGCATGTTAACGAAGCTCTTGAGAAGTTGGACTTGCTAGGACAAAATCCTGACCATATTCTAGGTATTATTTCTCGTAAGCATGCAAGAACCCTACGTGGTGACTCTACGCTTTTACGTCAATTAACTAACTTTGGCCCAAGCCCAACCTTTAGAACTGGTCGTATAGGCCAAATCTTTGGTGTTAACTTGGTTCAAACTAACTTGTTGAATCCTAATGCGATGGTTCCAAGTGATGATGGTCAATGGTGGGGCTTCTTGGGCTTTGGTTCTGAAACTCCCGTTGAAATGACAACTCCTGGTGGAAATGACCCTGACCTTTTAAGTGATTATGGTACTGGTAACAGAATCTATTCATATTATGGTTCAGAAGCTCTTGCTAAGGCGCATCAGACAACTCTTACTGAAGCTTTGTTTGTCCATAAGGATAGCGCAGTTATCGGTGATAGACAGAAATTGGAAATCGAAATGTCTGCTCACACTCTATTAGCGGCTCGTTCGCTCTTGCTTGTGGCGCATGAGAGAATTGCATTTGCTTTACAATTACGTAGAGGTATTTGCAAGGTCATCCAGTTGGGTTGATGCATGTATCATCTTACCCATTCCATCAGATTATTCAAGAGGCTGTTAAAAGCCTCTTTTTTTTGGGTATATAGAGTATACGAAAAATTATACAGGAGTATAACGATGCAGTGGATTCAACAAGAAGACGATTTGCTTAAAGCAAAATTTGCGACAACAGGTACATATGATTTACTACCCTTATTTCCTGGCAGAACTTGGAAATCTTTGGTACATCGTGCAACAAAATTGGGATTATCTAAAACTAAAGAATGTAGAACTAATTTAACTAGAAAAGCCTCATCATTGTCTCAAAATGATATTCTTTTAATGAAAGATAAGTATTCTAAAATTGAACAATATAAATGGCAATATTTAGCAGGAATGATAGATTCAGATGGTTGTATTCGTTTATACAAAAATACAGCAAATTATTCTCCAGTTATATATGTGACAAATATATCAGAATCACTTATAGATTGGTTAGTAAATAATTTTGGTGGTTCTAAAAATAATATCAGACATAAAACGGGAGATTCAATTAATGGTATTACAGTGAAGAGCAGAAGACAGGCTTTTAGTTGGAAACTAACAGGTTTAGAAAATGTGGTAGAATTACTTAAATATCTAAAAAGTGAATTAATTATAAAGAGACAGCAAGCAGAAATTATTCTTGATGCTCACTCTCAAGGCTGGTATTCTATTAATTTAGAACCTGTTTATACAAAATTAATTCAATCTAAAAAAGAATATGACATTAATAATTCTTGCTCTTCAGTTATTACAGATGCTTATCTAGCGGGAATGATTGATGGAGATGGATGTATTATATTAAGATACAATAATTATGACTTTATTAATGCTATGTTAGATATATCCAATGAAAGTATAATTTTAAATAAAAAATTATTAGATTTAGGATGGAATCAATTTATGAATAGAGGATTAATACATAATACAATTTATAAACAAAAAGACTGTCTTTCTTTGCTCTTAAACATTAGCCCTTATCTCATCATCAAAAAAGAGCAAGCGGAATTAGTTATTGAATTCTTACAAAACAAAAAAACCCTTGATAAAGAAGGTCAAGAGGATTATAAAAATCGTCTATCTCTTCTAAAACAAGGGTAAATTAAATTGGTCAAACTCTAAAGGCGGCATTAGCCGCCTTCTCCATAATATTTTATATAGCTTGTCGCATCTATTATGGCTAATTTCATTAAACGAATATAATAATTAAATGGTTGTATAAAACCATCATACTCTATTCCACACGTAGGTTTATATCCATGTTTTGAAATATGAAGTGATAAATTAGTAAAATTAGGATAATTGTTACGGAAAAAACAATATAATTTTGGTTCTTGGCTTATTCTTTTATATGTTAACTTAAAAGGAACAAGATATTTCAAAATAATTTGCAGTGAATTAGTCATATTTTATGAACAGTATCAAGAACTTCTTCTTTGAATTTTGCAACTTCAATTGCTAACATTGCTGGGAGTCCTCCTAAAAAGCTTTTATGCAAATATCCAAATATTTTTATTCTCTTTTGAAATTTACCTAAAGTAAGTGTTATAGAAGAATCTTCTGCTATATTAGATGTATTATAAACATGAACATTTTCAATTATATATTCATTACAATGAGTATTTGGCAATGTATCACAATCAGACATTATCTACCTTCTTTATAAAATCATCAAGAATTATTTGAAGTACTTCTATATGAGTTGAAGGAAAAATATCACAAGGAAAAACATGAGAACTAATCCTTCCTTTATATTTTATATGATATAAAACATCTTTTACTCCAGTTTTTATTGACACATTGACTCCATTTGACATACAAAGTCTATAAATAGCAATTTTTCCCCATATTTTATTTATAAATTTCACTTAATTCTATTAACCTCAATAAATTCTGCTTTTTTCTGAAATTCTTTGATTGTTTTTGCTCCAACATACGTCATTGAACTCTTTAGTCCTCCAAGAAGTTTTTTAACAACATCGAGAGCAGAACCAGAATAAGGAACATATTTAGTTTCACCTTCTGCAACAATTCCTTCCTTCATTCCTCCATACCATTCTTGTTGGAAGTCTTCCGAAGATTGTCCCCAATATTGTCTATATAAATCTTGTGGATATTGTCTTTTTTCAAACATTCTTTTATATTCGGGTCTTATTGTTGGATTAGATTCTTCTAAGTCAATCATTTTTTGAATATCAATCATATGGTTAACTTTATCAATACCTAACTCTGAAGCCATAACTCTTTGAGTGAACCATCTTCCTCCTGCTTCTTCTGTTCCTGCAAGTAAAGAACCAATCATAACTATATTTGCTCCTGCTGCAATAGCTTTAGCGATATCTCCAGAGGTTTTAATTCCACCGTCAGCGATAACAGGAACTTTAAATTGTTTGGCTACCTTAGAAACCCAATGAATAGCAGTGATTTGAGGAACACCACAACCTGTTACCATTCTAGTAGTACAAGAATATCCTGGGCCAATACCAACCTTAAGAGCAGAAGCTCCTTCATTGCAAAAATCTCTTGCTGCTTCACCTGTTGCTATATTACTAACAATAATTTTGCCAGTATGATTATAACTTCTAATAAACTTAAGAGCATTTAAAACCATCTTAGAATGAGCGTGAGCAATATCGATACACAATTCAGCTCCTATATCATTAGTAATCTTACAAACTCTATCTTTCCATTCACTTGAAAGACAATCTCTCATTCCTATAGTAACAAACTCTCCAGGTTTTACATCTTCTAAATCAACAAATCTATGATGAATAAAAGGCCCACCATTATTAATAAATATATCTCTCATTGATAAAGTAGCAATACAATCCATATTTGCTGGAATAATAGGAATTTGAGTTATCATATCTTGAGCGATATAAGAACTTACATCTGGTTCAGTTCTACTTTCAACATTTGAAAACTGAGGAATAATCAAAACATCATCAAAATCTAGTCCCTTGGTCATAACGGCTCCTTCAAATTTGTACCCATTAATGATACCCTAGTTTACAGCAATATAAGATAAACGGGTAAATTAGATGTATGAAAAAGATTTCGACAGATTTAAGACTTCCGACATTAGATATGAGTTATGAAGAAATTGTTCAATGGCTCTTTAATATTAGAGAAATTTGGGTAATTAAAGGTATTCCGAGACGTGTTTTTTCAGATTTTAAAAAACCTAAAAGCGGAAATGGATTAACTAAACGAGAAATCTTAGAATATATTCAAGAGACTTTTGAGAGTAGTATAGAACTTAAAGAGGAACAAGAATCTCAAGTTTTCAATGCGGATTTAGAAGATAAATATTATGTATTTGAAATAGAGTATCTTGGCCCAGGTGGTCTTATTAGTTTAGAAACTGCTGATGGAGATATTGTTTTAGCAAAAGGAATTCCAATTGCTCTTTATGATAAGGGAGCACACCTCCTCCAAATAGCAAGAGAAAGACCAGAAGAATTCACTGTTATAGCCAGAGATTATTACACTCATGAAGCCCAAATGTTAGATACTTATCGTAAAGTTAGAGATAAAAACAAGAGTGTTCCAAACAAACCATTTTTTAATGTTTGGTAAGTCCGAAGATAAAGAGATTTAGGATAAGACAGGAAATTAGAGCGCCTCGCATATTGGGCCAAAATTGGGTAATATAGATTATGAGTAAAATATGTACAAAATGCGGTATCGAAAAGTCGTTAGAAGAATTCCATAAGAGTTCTGCCTCAAAAGATGGTCATAAGCCAATCTGCGTAGAATGTCGTTCTAGATGTACTACTCACCCTTTCACCCCAAAAGGAATGAAGTGGTGTGGTGGTTGTAAACAAAATTTGCCCAGAGACAAGTTTGATAAAAATGGTAATTGTTTGAGAAGTCTTTGTAAAGAATGTAGAAGTGACTATAGAAAAGGAACTCCTATGAGTGATAATGCTAAGAAAAATGCTAGAACTAAATATGAAGAGAATATGACTGTTTACTATGATTATTTATCAACTCAAAAATGCGCTGATTGCGGAGACACAGATATTAGAGTTTTAGAATTTGACCATTTACCTGAATATGAAAAGAGTTTTAATATTGCTCACAGAGCAGGTTATTTTTCTTGGGATAAAACTTCAGAAGAAATTAAGAAGTGCGAAGTAGTATGTAGAAACTGTCACGCTAAAAGAACAATTGACAGACGAGAGAATGCTTTTATAACTAAATATATAAAAGCCCAAAATAGTGAGGTGTAGTCATTTTACTTCCCATTGGCCCTGTACTTGGTTTATCTTTTGGCGTCGATAGCATCTTAGAAAGAAGTCCTATTGACTATTGTGATATTGAACAAATCAAAACTTGGCTTTACAGATTGGACATAGATTTACATGGCATTGACGGTGACGTTGACGGTGAAATTCGTAATGCTCTTTTATCAGTAAAGAGACAAGTAAATGGTCTTGTTCATACAGAATACGATTATGTTCGTCGTTTAGAATGGTATTCAGGAGAAGCCCAGAATACTATTGTTGTTAGATATTATCCAGTTGTTGAACTAGAATATGTTCGAATGTATAACATTGATTATAATAGATTTTTTCAATATGCTGGTTCTGAAATGATTGTTAATAATCGTATTGGAACAGTCACATTTCCACCTTTATATATTGTTTCTAACCCATATAGAGCAATCGGAGCCTCTTTATCTGGGTTCTCATTCTTTCCTGGTAGAAGTAATGTACAATTAGTATATACTACTGGATTTTTAAATGATTCTATTCCTACGGACTTTAGTGAAGCAGTTGCTCAATTAACTGCTGCGAGATTGCTAGAAACAGCTTATTTGAGAATCACTGATGGTACTAAGTCGAGAATTATTAGCGGAGTCCAAGAGAATTATGCAACTTTTTTTGAAGTAGCACAAGTCTGGAAAGATGAGGCTAAAAAAGCCTTAAGTAGATATCGTCGTATCAGCATTGAATAAAGAGATAAAATGCCAATTAGAGATATAATAGAAATTCCCTTTCAATTCAAATATTTACATACAGAATATGGTATAACTATTGACCCATATCCATTTGAAAATACAATGGAAACTCAAGTAGGGTCAATAGTTAGATATTTTTCGACTAAAATATTTGATGTTAGATGGGCTGCTAGAAGATTTATGAGGATGGTACATAGAAGTGGTATTCCTGTTAATTATTATGAGGCATTTTATCTCAATGAAGGACAAAAAGATAGTTTAACTGGAACTCAAAATTTTTCTGGTGTTGTAGCAGAACAAACATTTGATACAGGAAGAAGTGAAAGTGAGCCAAATATAGAAATTGGATATTTTAGTCCTAAACTTATTAAGGTATTACAACCTAATTTTAAAGGTGAAGTTACTAAAGAAGAAAAAGGACTTATTTATGAACAAGAAGCAGAAATTACTGCTCCTGCTTATTTCTTATTCCATAGATGGGATATACTTCAAATTCAAGATTCTAAATGGGTCATTATTAATGAACCAAAAATTATATATGATAATAAAGGATTTGTTGAAGGATTTTCGCTTCGTGTTCGTTTATTAAGACCAGGAATTGTAGGTTTTTAATGATAGATTTTATGTATTCTGTGGAAAGAAATATAAAAATTGCTTATCAAATTCAAAATATAGCACAATCTTTGCAGCAAGATTTTTTAATGCAAGGATTTGAACAATATTTAAAAACAAATAAATTTAAAAGATACTTAGATTATATGTCTGATTTATTAAGAATAACAGTTGAGTCATATGTTCACCATAAATATCATCAATCAGATATTAGAGTGTTCAAAAATCCTGAAACAGGAGTACTCCCAGATTTGAACTTCTCTTTATATGGAAATGACGAATATGAACAACTCCTTAAAGATAGATATGTAGAAAAGGGTAATATAATAAGTAGTCGTGAACAATTATCTATTATAGCCAAACCGAGGGAAGCGGCTAGAGCACAAGAATTACTCTTTAGAACATCTAAGGGTGAAACTATTAAAGCCGATTCTTATATAGGAGAGTTAATACGCTCTTTTATGCTTGCTCATTCTCCTGTAATACAGCAAAATTATGATAATGATGTCCACAGTTATATTAGCAGAATCACTGCTTTTAGGATATAAAATATGCCATTGAATAAAGTCAATTTCGCTCAAGGTGCTAATTTAAGCTCTGAGTGCTTACAAAATATACAAACAAATTTTGATAGATATCTAAGTTCACATCAACATGATGGAGTTAATAGTCCCTTTATAGATGCCTCTGAGGTGCATTTAGAGGGCCAAGACGCAGGTAATCCACTTAATCGCACATTATATGACCATGTAAGAGATTACGCTATCCACGGGTTTGGAAATCGTTATGCTGTTACTAGTCCATATAGTGATACATTAAGTGAAAGTGATTATGTTGAGATAGATATTATCGAAGACTGTAAACAATGGACATTTAACGGGACTTATTGGGAAACTATCGTTCAACTAGCTAAGCCTATTGAAAGCGATTATACTGTTCAAATTCAGCCAGTATACAGTAATCATTATGTAGATTTTTTTACAAAATTAAATCCAGATACAAACTTTGCTAATTTAGAAGGTGTTGTTCCTCTTAATAATACTCTTTTAAATTTACATATTATTCCTACAAACTTAACTTCTTCTAGTTTTGGAGTAAGATTATACGCAATTGGTAAGGGGACTAGACATCAATTAGTATCATATGATGAATCTTTATTTGCAAATAAAAATAAAATTTATTTTGCTGAAAGATTAACGCTTCCTATTACAGGAAATAGTGAGTTAAATACATTTAAAATTCCTTATGCTGGAGGATTTAATTATCTTCCTAAGAAAGGAAAATGTTCTTTTCCTGTTGATATATTTTTGGCAGTTAATGCTATTGTTACTCCTAATAGTACTAAACTTATTGTTGGGGATAGCGTTAAGCCTCTACCATTTAATATAGCAGATAATAACACTTATGCATTCAGAGATATTAGCGAAGATATAGCTGGATTTCAAGCTCCAACAGATGCTGCTAATTTTGGTTTTATTACCGAAGAAGATGCAAAAAGTTTAGAAATTTTAAATCTTAGTTCTTTTAGTCAGGCACAACTAGCTAATATAGTTATTTCAGGAGATAATATTGAATATAAAACTAGAACTTTTCATTATATAGACCAGCAAGGAAATACTGTAGATACTATTCCTGATGAAATACTACCAGGAATGATGTATTATGTTATTATTGTTGATACAGTTCATCATTTAAATGGAGACCCTGATTCTACTAGTACTATTATGAAGCCTCTATCAGAAATATTAATTATTTCTAGCGATAAAAATATCATAGAATATCAAGCTTCAATAGGAACTTTGACTCCTAGAACAGTAGATAGTTATGGAAATATAGCCGAAACAAATGTATTTTTAAGTGGCGACTATCAAGTTTTAGATAATGAATATATTCTTTTAAATAATGTAACTTATAATGGAAGACAAGCTGATGATTTATATTATCAACCACCAAAAAATACAGAGGTATCAATTGCTTCTCAAGATTTTTCTGACGCTCATTCCGATAATGCATCTCGTATATTTTATGATAATCATAATTTATTAACTGATATATTTCCTGGTTTAACACCAGAAACTTCTGTGGCACTTTATTATAAAGGATTCAATTCTGTTGATTCTCAAGCTCTTTATCCTGATATGAAAGTAGATTTACGAAATACTTCTACATATAATAAAACAGTGTACTTTTCTAATAAAGAATACTTAATTGATAGTAAATTTATTCCTATTAGAATTCGTCCTAAGTCAATAGTTGTTAATGCTAAATCTGTTCTTACCACAGAATATAATGCTATTTTTGTTAGACCAAAAACTATTATCTTAAGACCAGAAGATGTATTTTATCCTTTAACTGGTGCTCAAAATACATTTAATTTCCCACAAGGTGTAGCTATTGGTTTAAACAAAACTTTAGCCTTTAAAGCACTTAATTTGGATAATTTTTCTGATAACTTCAATTCATATCATTTCTACGCTTATCTTAAATGTCCTACTAATGATGGCAAATATGTCACTGGATATGCTGAATTTTTTAATAATAACTTGTTAGACTATATTAATGATGCAGATGCAGAGTCGATTGATTATCAAACTATTCAAGGAAATGCTGAAAGTAGAATCTTTACTGGAGAATTTTCCACATATGTTCCAGTATCAGGTAAACTAGTTAGTGAATTAATTGACAATTTAAGAAATTATTATATTGAAACAGATAAAGAGCCTTCTGAGGCTATTATTCCAGGTATAACAAAAGTTTTTATTAATAAATCTGATATTCAACCACTGAATTATTTAAACAGATTCTATACTGGGTCAGACTTGTCTGCTAAATTTTTGGCACATAGTTCTACCACTCCGCTAGATTCACATATTGGTATAGTTAAGAATGTAGAAAAAACTAATTCAGAAACATGGAGAGTAAATCTTTACAGTCCAGTTCATCAAAATTCAGAAGCTACTTATTTACAAAAAATATTTGATGGATTAGATTTTATACCACAAGATGTAGTTAATATTAACGGAGAACCAGTCTTCTTATCCAAGACTCCTACAGAACCATTATTATACAAGAGAATAACCGCTGAGGTTGTCAGTACAAACAAAATTATTTTGGATAAAAATGATATCATTAATACTAATAGATATCAAGATAATTTATTTAGCTTTGATGTTTACTCAGAAGACGATTCAAAAGTTGTTACTAATACAAAATATATTGCTAATAATAATGATGTAGAATTTACACACTATCTATATGTTGGGTCAGAATTACCATTTAATACTATTGATTGTATATTAGATGACCCTATTAATGCTTCTTTAGGAGCAACAGTTACTTACCAATTTTTAGACCAAGAAAGTGAATGGATTGACCTTACTTTATTAAACAATACAACAACTCAAAATTTAGATTTTTATGGATTAGGAGATTTTTCAGAATTTCCTAATTCTGTTGCTATTTTTGAGCGTCCTAATATTGCCACTATTAACGAAAGATATTCTTCTCAACCTTATACTACAAGCAGATGGACAAAAAGCTCTTTACCTGATTTTAAATCTACATCTAAATATTGGGTTAGAATTAAGGTAGATGTTCCAACTCATAATTCACTACCTTCTAGTGATACTCGTAAAGGGTATTTTCCTGTTATTAGAAGCGTTTCTGTATATTCAACCTCTCCTGCAAATATTAGGATTAATAACTGGTCTTGTACGGCTACACAAGATGTAAATCAAAAATACATAGTTACTCTTACTAAGGTAAGTAATGCCTCAACAGATATCAGTTATTTAAGAAAGGGAGATTTTGTTTCTTGGAGACAAATAATAGATAGTGTTACACACTATTTCCAAGGGACACTTATAAGCGCAGCTAAAGACGGAAGTAATAATATTACTTTAATAATTAATAGTCCTAAATGGGCTGGAGAAGAATCTACGGTATCTATGGTTACGTCATGTAGAAATCCTCTCTCATATATTCGTAATATTCGAGTGCCAATCGATAAAGATATACATGTTAATATTAGTAGAAGAACAAATCAACAAAATCCTATTCCTCCATTAGGAACTTCTGGATTTTATGATTCTATTGCTTATGGAGCGTTAAAACAACAATTTTTCTTAATCTCTGAAGACCATGAAACACCATTGACATTAAACGAAGATTTTGATAATATTCGTAATTGTTATGATGAATATGACGATAATGAGACTCCAGACAAAGGAGATATACGCACTTTTTACTTTAAGGGAGATTTTGTTCTTACTGAGGTATGTCCTCGTATTATTTCTGATACAGTTCAATATGGAATTATTTCAGACCACTCTATAGGTATCCATGATAAGTTATGGATTAATTTGCTACAATATAATTCTTCAAACTTAAATTATTATGTAGCAAAACTTTCTACTAATGACCAGTATTATTTGGTTATTCGTAGTGGAGGAACTTTACCAGTTGAAGAAGATTTGAATGATTTTAATGTTGGAGCTTTTTCTAATAAGTTCGCTTATTTATGGGATGATAATTATCCTATTTTAAGTAGAGATGGAATTGTCGAAGATATATCAGAAGATTCTCCTGGTGGAACCTATAGTTTAACAGATATTGAATTTTCTCAAAGAGTGTCCAAATTTTATAAAGGAGATGCTTTATCTTTTGGTGCTAGAAATCTTATCGGTATAGTTTTTGATACCGATGATATTTATACATCTTATAATCCAGATAGACCTTCTTTTACAAATGTAAATGGTATTGATGATATTTCTAATACATTTGAACTAGTTCTTCCAATTAGTGTGACTAGTTTTGGAGATAATGTTTTTGTTAATAATGGATTAACAAATACTGGAGATACTTTTGTTTACTCTGATGCTCGTACTATTTTAACAAAAGAAGCAACTTTAGATAGTTTCCCAGAATTACCTTATGAAATAGATTTATTAACCTTAGTAGAGTCTGATTCATTATATGCCAAAATTAATACTGTTAAAAATACAGAAGACGGTTTAGAAATTATACTTGGAGATAATCCTCCAAATACTGATGAAATATTATTAGTATCAGAGGGTTATTATAGTAATATTTCCTCAACTTTAACTATTGAAGATGATGATATTAATCGTATTAAGTCCAGAATAACACAGTTAAGAACTGAAAACAAAGGACTTGGAGATGCTACAAATAATGGAGACTTCAAATACGAAAAACTTGTCCAAAGTCATAAAGCTTATGATTTTGGTAGGGCTTGGGCTGGCTTAAAAGATAAGCAAGCTAGAGTGGCTGTTAAGTTTAATCCTACTTTAGACGATAATGTTTCTTATAATATTAAGAACTTTTCTTTTTTACCAGGATATGATGGAAATTCTATCAATGGTATTAATTCTATTGGAAATGGAATATATTGTTTTGTAACCCCAATTCGAAATATCAAACATTATAATCCCGCTCTTGATGGGAACTATTTTGGTGTAAATATTAAATTATCTGACTCTTTTGCCTCTTTATCTAATTTGACTTATGCTCATACTCATGGTGCTGTAGATACTTATAATGTTGAATCTATTGTTGATTCTATAGGTAAAGTACCATCTGATAGTTTATATTATTTATTATCTGATAATCCTATATCTGGTTATCTACCTTATGCAGGTAATATTGTTACAAGAACAGTTAATGGTGTTACATATACTAGAGCTGAGGCTAATGCTACTCTTTTAGATATTTCAACTGGAAGAAGGTATATTCGTGTAGCTAATAAATGGAGAGACTTATTAACAAATACTGAACCAGTATATGAACTAGTTTCTAAATTCAATCCGTCAAATCATGATGAATCTTTAGTTTGGCATTTAGCAAAAATAGATAACGAATATTTTATCTATGTAGGTAATTATTCTATTATTGACCCAAGCACAATTCCTTTCTCAGTAGGAACTATTTTACAAAGTTTTGATGCTTGGCCTATGACAACTAGTATAACATATGATAATCCATATTTTATAGTAGAAGCATCTTTTGATAGTCAGAAGAAACCACAAGACACAACTTATACTCATCAAATTTGGAAGAAAGTTAAAGAAGGAGATAATACTACAGTTATTCCGTGGGGGCCAACTAATAATGCAGTATTTGGTGGTTCTTACTTAAATTATGCTACTTCTATTTTGCCAGTTAAGACAGGGCAAACTGTTTCAGTAGTATGCTTAAATCTTGGCGATGATGGTACAAAAGAATATATTAAAGCTAAAAGTATATCACTTGGAACTGTTGCGGAAGCTTGGTATAATCCGGTAAATATTAATCGTATTGCAAAAATACATTATACAGCGGGTGTGGTTGACAGTATAGTTTTCAATGATACTATTCCTCAATATATGGATATATGTCGAGTTATTAATAGCAAAGATATTTATATATTTTATGGAGTATCTCCTAATGGAAGATGGACAAAATATGATTTGTCTATATTTGAAAATATTAACGATAAAAATAATACATTAAATAAATATGCTTATATTTCAACACCAAATGGCGTTTATAAACAAGAAGAATATTATATTGGAAATACTAGATATTTATATTGGAAAAAATATAATTCATCTACTCATATAGCGAATAAATTTGTTGCTATTTCTAATAGTGAAGAGCAAGGGTCTAAAATTATTTATGAAAATCCTTATATAACTGGAGATTTTGATACTTTATTCAAGGGTAAGTCTATCTATATTAGAACACAACCTATTACTAATAACTATAATACAAAGAATTCTAATTATGTTATGCCTGATTATGATGATACTTTATATGAAACTTTCTTAGGTAAGGTTTCTGAAGTCATTACCAAAACTAGAAAACAAAGTATAACTGAACAAATAACTGGAGAAAAATCAAAAGAAACAGAAAATGACTCTACACAAAAAGATTTCTCTATTTCTGGTTCAACTATTATTACAGATATTTATTTGAGATTTGAAGACGAAGCAGGGTCATTAAATAAAGATTTAGTTGATTTATTGTTCAAAACTCCAGTCCCAATTTACGAAGATGATTTATCATCTTATGCCGAATCTCAGATGATAAACTGGTCTAGAGTTAATGCATTAGCAATTAATAAATCTACATATCCTGCAACTATTGTTCAGAATTTTAATTTGAATGATTATGTACATACGGATACTTTGAGTAATACGGTATTTTTCCCTGCAAGAGCGACAGATTGGGGAACAACAACTAGATTTACTGATTCATATGGAGCATCATATAATGATGCAGATTCTAAGCCATTGTTTGCTCCAACTCTCCATAGAGAGGGTAATTGGGCTTCTCAAACAAAAATTGGAGATAGAATCACATATAAGCCAAAAGAAGTAAGTCATCATGCTTATAAGAAGTTAGTTTTACGTCAGCCTAAAGATGACCTTTATGTATTATTAGATTATATGTCTGACCCTCACAGAGATTATATGACAGGTCAAGAACATACTCCTCTTATTTTCTCTGGTACTAATTCTTTATTATTTAATAGAGATATTTCTACTTACACACCTGTAACTGATGGAAATAATAATACTCTTGGTATTTCTCAGCCTGGAGAAATTATTAACTTAGTTACTGATAAATATTTAGAAAAATTTGGGCCATATAGTTATAAAACTTATAAAACTAAATTTTCAAGATTGGCAAATTTGGCTAATAGTGGAAATGCTAATTTATTAACAGTTGTATCTAAGAATGGAAATAATGATGATTTAGTAGAGTTGTCAGAAGCAGCAAGTTATATTGAGGCAGATGGATTAGACACCTATATTTCAATGGCATTTTTAACTTCTTTTGCAACCAATTCGATTAATACAATAAATAAAGAGAAAGGTGTAAATACTACTGTACCTAGTTATGGAGTAAAATTAGACGGACAATATGAAATTTTAACAGGGTCTGATGAAGCTGAGCCAAAAATTGAATTCTCAAAATTTGTAACATCTTTGTCTCTTAAAAATTGGTCAATTGGTTATAGAGTTATTGTAGCTGAATCTGATGGAAGTTCTTGTACATTACCTGTAATGGTTAAGTATAAAGAAGATGTATTCGACCATATGAAATATTATGACCCTAATAGTACGGCAACTATTGATGTTAGGGATTATATAATATTCTATGATGGAGTAAGATATAATTTAATTACTCCTGATTATACATATAATAATGAAGATATTGCTTGTCTTACATCTACACTAGGTAAGGTATATTATAAATATACTCTTGATGGATGGACAAGATTATCTACATTTGATGATTCTACTACCATTCGTAGAAAAATTACTGTAAATGATAATAATACAATAGAATCTGAATACCTCAAAAATCTTTATCCAGGTATTGCTATTTTAAGTGAAAATGCTTTTAATTATAATACTATTTACGAAGATACTACAGGAGATATGATTCTTGGATATGTAAAAAGAATTAGATATGCATATTCCGAAGATGATGTAATTGACCAATCTAGAATAATTGTTGAACAAGTGGATAATATTCACTCATTAGCTTATCCTCCAGAGATATTTGGTGTAGGAGATACTTTCATTATTCGTGATAGAGTATTTACAGACACTATTGTTGACCCTATTGAGTTGTTTTTAGGAGATACTCCTGGGGAATGGATAGACGATAAGTATACAAGTATTTTATCATCTATTATAGGTAATCCTCTTCAATTAGTGGATACTCCAAATGCAGTAGAAGGATTTAGTGAAGCAGATTATTATAATTTAATTCCGGCAGGAACTAAATTTCTTAACTCTCCAGTAATTTTAACTGGCCCGTGGATAGGTCATGAAAATGAAATCTCATGTTGGACAGGTTCAGAGTGGTTATTTGATGCTCCAGAAATAGGCAGAATACTAGCTATTACTAGTAGAGATACTTATGTGCGTTGGGATGGTGTTCAATGGTCTGATATAGAAGTTCCTGCTTGGTGGTGGGATGCTTCTGCTCCAGAGGGTGTTATCGCTATTGCTACTACTGGATGCATGAGTAAAAAATCTGGAGACTATATTGATAGAATAAACAATTTTGAACAAATGTGGAAATATATCACTCCTGAAGTAGGAGATATACTTATTGCCAAAGATAAACAAAAATATGAGTTTAAACAAGGAAGTCCTCTTGATTGGCATAATATAAATAATAGAACTTATCAAATAGAGTTAGATAATGGTAGAACATTAGATGCTGGTACTTACAGAACAGCCTTTGTATATCCTCCATTGATGACTAAGGTTCCAGAAGATAATACTCGTCATTCTTTCTATACGGCAGATATTGATGGAAAAGTTATCTATACTAATAACTTATTATTCGATTATGAAAATCGTGTAATGATAAAGAGCTATAATGATAGATATTTTGGTAGAACTAGTGTATCCATTCATAAACAGTTACATAAGAATATTAATGGTCAATTTTATAATAGATTAGAAGATGAAATACACATTAATACTGAAATTACAGATTTTAAAAATCCTATATCTGCAAATGCAATAGGAACAATAATAGCGTTTGTCTCTTCAACAGGAAATGATAAGGGTAATTATTATTACAATCTTTATACGCCTAATAATCAAAATTTAGTTTCAGCACAAAAAGTTAGTAGATTCGAAATGATTGGAGATGGTAATGCTTACTTTATTTGTGTTGATGAAAAGAATCAAATTTTCGTTCTATTTGACACTAAAACACAAACATTAGTTAATGGTAGACCTAATATACTTCCTTTATCAGAATTAAATCTTTCTGGTGGAGAAGGAGATTTGTATGCTTACTTTTTATCAACAGCAAATCTTTATAAGTTTAAAACTAAAACCACTGATTCAACTAATATTAATATTCCTGCTGCTACTATCTTTGACTTTCCACCTCAAGTTCAAAAGTGGGTTGGCTCATTTAAGAGAAATAATTTTTATCTAACTAGTAAGGGAACAAAAGGATATACATATCTTACAGATTTAAATAATTTAACTCAATTTGACGCTCTTCATGCGAGAGATGAAAAAGCTGATTCAAAAGAAATCAAAAATACACTTACAAATACATTTTGGAGTTGGAATATTGATTCATCTCCTACATCAGAACTTTATAAAATAGGCTCTTCATATAAGCAAATTAATACTCCTGATTATGATTGTAATAGTCCTATATTTAATAATACATATAGCTCATATCCAACGTTATATGAACCTTGTGCTATTTTACAGGATGATTTCTTCTTATTACCTCACTATAAATATGATACAGATAATAAATCTGTTGTATTATCCTTAGTCATTAATAATCAAAGTATAAAAGAAAATACATCTGTTAAATCTGGTAATTTACCTAATTTGACATCTAAATATGGAAAAAATAACTCTACTCAAAATATTATAAGAACAGTATTACCTTATCATACAGTAAAAGCAGTTATAGATGTACCAGAATCAGAAATGACTGTATGGGGTGATGATGGAATGACGCATCCTATTCCAGGGATACATCTTCCATTAGTTTCTAATGTTGGAGATAAATATTTTGTAAGAGTTGTTAACTACATTGTTCCTCCTGTTGTTCATATTAGACAAATGTATGATAAATACAGAGAAGATTATCTAGGATTAGATAATGCAAGTTATATTGTAGACCCAGATATTGCGTCTATTTATCCTTCTGACCCATTAGTATTATATGCTGGATATATCGTAACATGGAATTCTGCTTCTGGAAATTTTGATGTTGTTATTCCTTCTCCATACCAAGAAGCTATAATTCAAAATACATTCGGAAAATACACTGCTGACACTTCATATTATTATGATAGTACTTATTCAACTTGGTTGACAGATAGACCTATTCAAGTTAAGTCAAGTAGTAAACCATTTAGATTGTATGAATATCAATTAGTTGAAGGAGAGGATGTTGGGGCTTCATTAGCAGCTCAATGGGTATTATGGACAACAACAGTTATTAACGAAGGTTATCCATACGTAACTATATATGAAGAAACTCCTAATATAGCAAAATATTGGGCTTATTATGAAAATAAAGAGGTCTTTACAGATAAGAATCTTGATAACAATCCAATTACAGCTCCATTTGAAATAGACAACTTACTTGTGCAAGGAGTCAATGCTTTACACCGTATGAAAGTTTCTAGTAATGAAATTCAAAGTGTACAAATATGTCTAAATAAAGAGGCTGTAAGAGATTTAAATATAATTGATAATAACGAAATTGCTTCAGAAGTTCTAAATATATTTGAAGTCTTAGACGAAGGACTAAGAAATACTTCTGCATATAATACAATTGTTACAGATATTTCTCCTGAAAATGATATTGACGGGTTAGAACAAGATTATAATGATGTATTTGGTAATTACAAGAAAATGATTGATACATTATTGTGTAATAATCCCATACTTACCTTTGATACTACTGACCAAACTTTCTCAGAAGGTTCTTTATCTGTTAATAATAGCGCTGGAACTTTAACTTATAATGCTAATAAGACATTAGAAGGAATGGTAGAAGTAATAAAACAAATTACTATTACTGATATAAATGATTTGCCAATTCCTATTCCAGAACTATCAGGACTATATTTAATTAAAAAAATATCTACAGTCACTCAAAATCATATAGAATTAGATGATGTTGTTGAGTCTATTGATGACATAATTTACATTCCTCAAGAAGCAAGAGAATTAAGAGAATATATTTATCTTTTATCCACTGGTTCTCCTGGTACTGGTTCTCCTGGCTCTGTATCAACACCTGGATATCTTGTAAAATGGATATATAATCCTAATATAGCAGACTCAGGAGAATATATACAATATGCTCCATCAGTAGGAGATACTATCTCATTTGATGGCAAATATTATCAATGCGAAAGTGTAACAATAAGTGAGGCTATTTGGACATTAATAACTGATGTTACTCAAAATTATGATAATATTTTCTTTAAATATTATGAAGAATCAAGTCCTGATAATTACTGGACATCTGATGAAGTCCCTGCTCTTTATCCTGGGCTACCAATTAAAGATTTAAGTACTGGTAATATATATGTATATGGTGAATCTAGGTTTAACAATGATAAAAAACTAAGAAATATTGATGGTAATAAATCTTATAATTCTTATTCTATGTTAAAAATGGCTTTACCAACTGTTCATGAAAATATTAAATATCTTAATACACTACAAAAAGCTCTTAATATTGATTTATCACCATTTATCAGTATTTCTGCTGTTACCAAAAAGAGCGAGTTAGAACATAAATTTGGTGCAGAATATTTTGAGAATGTATTTCCTCCAAGAGAAGATGGTAAAACTAATGAGTTAATATCTATTTCAACTAATATTGAAACTAAAATTAATTCTGGAGCAAAAAGATTAGTAGGTACTAAAGATTTTGGATATTATGTTAAAATATCTTACAACTCTGGTACTACATTGGGTAGTGATTCAAGTACAACTTATATAGAAAAATGGCAGTTAGGGCCAACTTGTCCTCCTGTTATAACATCTGACTCAAATATTGTAACAGCACTAGGAACAACCGATATCTCTTCATTATTAATTCCTTCAGAATTAGTAGCTCCTAATATTTATTGGGAAATTACAAATAGAAGTAATGTAACTAGTACAGTTACTCCTGAAAAATTAGACCTTTGGGCTGATGGATTAGGTACTTCTGAATTTATTGCTGCTAAAATACCAAGAGCGATATTTAACTATACTAATTATGAGAGTGGATTAATAGCCCTAGCATTAACCGGACAAGTTCTTGGTGATGTTAATACTGGTGTATGGATTTATTTAGGAGAAGTATCAGTATCTATGTATACAAATGTAGAGGATAACGTAGCTCCTCTTATACTAGACCAGATACATTTTCTTGAAGAAAAAGTTACTTTATTTAGTGCATTTGATTATAACAAGGCTCTTCAAAAATATGATATAGTAACTGATACTGATTGGTTAAATCAAGATGGAGTAAATAGACAAAAATACCATTCATTAATAGGTTCTGGAAATCGTATTTCATTTGCTCACGATTGGGAAACTTATAATCTTAATAGTCAAGGAAATCCTCTTCCAGGTTCTATTAATACAACTGTTTTATTTAATGGACTAACTTCATCTGCCGCTCATGAGGGAGTAGATGTAGATACCTATAGAACATTAGTATCTGAAAAATTGACATCTAATGCGTCTGTAAGTAGTTATGGTTATATCACTAGTTTAATTAGAGGACAAAAAGGTGTATTTTATGGATTCCAGCCTAATGCAGTATTTGATAATACTGTAGATGCAGGACAATTTATCTCAAGAGGTTGGTACTACTTCTGTGTTCCATCGTTATTTGATTATATTAAATTACCAGATGATTTCTTTGTTGAGTATAGTCAGTCTAATAATTTAACATCTGTTACAGGAAATATTTCTGAGAAAGAAATTTGGATGGAATCATATTCTGGTACTGGTAAATGGGAAAGAGTTCCAATGCAAGTAATTGGTAAAAAAGAAACTATTTTAGTTCCTGACCAATTTTATACAAGAACAAATACTCATGATTTAAACTCAAATACATCTGACTTTGTTAAAGAAAGAGTTTATACTCAATATTTACCAATTTTTGCTTCTACTATGAAGAGACATGGGCCTCCGTTTACACATGATTATCCTAGAGAATTTGGGTATATTAATTCTAACAGTGCGTTTTATCAGTTAAATAATATGCCAATTCCTAATGACTTAAGAAGTTGGCGTGATGCTGGGCCTGCATGGAGCACTAATGTTCTAGATTGGACAGTACGACCTATTGGTGGATATTGGTTTAGAGTTCTTACAAATATTGGAAGAACATATGATGAAACTGCGACATTAGAGTTAGGAAAAACTACTAGAGATAATGATTCGTTTGTTTTAGGTTCTAAATCTCAATATACTGAAGAAGATGGTACATTAGCCGACCCTGTAAAGAGATTAGATATTATTAATTTATTACATAATTGTCCTCCAATGTTCTTAAATATTGTTCGTAACGAATGTTGGATTGAAGATGCTACTATTTCTAATGGAAAATTAAACTTATTACTTGCAGGAAAAATAGAAGGCAAGGTACATATGGAGGTTTATACAATCGATGTTAATCAATAATGAATTTATTCCTGTAATACAAAAAACATCACAAACATATAGAACTATTCGAACCAAAAATTATGGTAATTTTTTGGGATTTGAAACTAATACGTTAATTTGGGATAAAAATATAGACCAAGGTATACGTTATTTTAATTATTCACAACAACCGTGGTGGAGAGGTACTTATTACAATAATTTAGATGGAAAATTTCCATTTCTTCCTATGGGTGGTAATAATTTTATTGATGACCTAGGTATTTATACTATTAATGAAGGAACAAATTTTGCTCAGAGAGAAATGCTTTATCAAAAGGGAGACGAAGATAAAGGTCTAGATAAAAGCATTTGTCTAAAATGGCAAAAATCTTTATCATCAGAAAAAATTACTCAGGTTCAAGATATAATTCCTACTGATATTCCATTGGTAGGTGGAGTATTGCCCTATGGTACTCAGAATGATTTATATAAAGATACGTATATTGATATAAGTAATAATACTTCTCCTATTAAACCTATTACTTATTCTAAAACATCAACCTCAGAAGCAATATCTTATCAAGATATGTATCGTATTGAGAATAGTTCTTTGTTACCTAACAATGCTTTTGTAGATAATAAAAATATAAATATAGAAAAAAGATTTTCTGATGAATATGGAACACCAGCAATACTTCGCTTATTACCTGAATATATAACTCCTGTAGTTACTGATGAACCTCAACATCCTGCACAATTTTATAGCTCATTATACGGAAGATTAGATGGGGACACTGTTATATTCTTATTACATAAAAATGACATAGTTTATGTTGGTAATAATAATACTTTGGGAATTGAATTAGCTGATGCTGCGAGAACTTTAAAACAAGGAACACAAGAAGTTCCATCTCAAGGAACAGCATATGCCGCAGAACAAGGTGCTTGGTTAACTTTAGGCTCTGGTAATAGTGGTGGAGCAAAATATCATGCTAATGATATAGTTGTTATTACTAATGATATTTCTGGGCCTTTGGCTGGAACATTTAAGAGTGATACATATTCTACGCCAGCTATTGTTAGACAAACATTAGCTACAGATAGATTTTCTTCTCCATATAATGCAACTGTATATCTAAAGGGAGCAGATTATTTATATTTTAATTACGATGCAATAAGAGAGCAAAAATATTCAAATCCTATTGCTCAAAGTAAGGCATTAAGTATTGGTTCAGTTTATTATATTCAACCAGTTGGTTTAAAAAATAAAAATGTTAGTACTGGAGTTTACACTGATTTAAATAATGATTTGTATCATATAGGATTATTTCCAGGTATGCAATTATACTCCTATGCAACAAAAGACAAAGTTTATCCTCAAACTATTCTAGACTATAAAGATGCAACTCGATATAATATCGTTACTAGTTGTAGCGATATTAATGCTGATTTTAACACTTCAGAATATCACTATCTAAATATAATCTTAGACTCTATAGAAAAAAATAATGCACAATTATTTTCAGGCTCTTTACTGGGATGTTCTACATTAGACGATACTATACAGTATATTTATACAGATAAGGCGAATACACTAGACACTATTCTCTCTTTAGACTTATTAGGAAAAAGTATTTTTAATACAGATACTGACCTATCTAGTAATAATAGAGCTATTATAATAGGATACGGATTAGGTTCTGCATGTGGTCATGTTATTACAGATTTTAATAATGATGCTATAAATTTTAATGATAATATAGATAAAATTAATTACAAAAAATATATTTTAATTATCAAGTGGTTAATTGATGATGACGGAGTATATTATCTAAACTCTAGTTCTGATATGTCATCAGTTGCTTTTTCTCCATCAAGTTTGACTTTTAAAACTTATGATGCTATAGATTTTACTGGAGAAGTTAAAGATGAAAATTCTCTTGCTACTATAAAGAAAGACTTTGTAGTATTAGAAGCTTCTCATCCAGTATACGAAACTGATTCTAATGGAGTATTATATGGTGGATTACAAGCTATTTATATTAAAGAATTAAATAGTCTTCCAAGCGAAGAAATTCCTTATACTATACCTGATGTTAAAACAGCAAACGCTATAGAATCTGGTATCCGACCAGGAGTGATATTAAATGTAGGACAAGATATACAATGTTCAGAGTCAGCTTCTGCTGATATTATCAATTTAGGAATATCACCCTCTGTCACTTGTTCTACAAGAAGAGTTCATTCACCTGTAGAATTAATTACTGCTATAGTAGATTATGATGACTTAGGAACCTTATCAGAATTAACCTGGAAAGATACTAATAGACCAGAATATGATGACCCTTATGGTGCGGAATCTATGATTCCTACTGTACTTGCTGGTTATACACATAATTATCAATCTTTAGCAAAAGGAGATAGTTGGAGACTATATAGCGAAAATATATTTATGGATAATTATATTGAAAATTATTTAGATAGTTTTCCTGATGATAATTATTATGATGATATATTTGCCATAGATATTTATGAATGGCTTGTAGACAATAATAAGCTTATTCCTTCTACACAAAGAGCAGTCTCTAGTATTAGAGATTTTATAGAAAAAATTTCTGATGGAGAAATATCATTTTTAATTGAAGGTAGAAATGAACTACCATATATGACACTTACTGATGACATTTTATGTTATCAGGTTAATGGTACTTATATTTGGCCTGCTAGTAATGTAGGTTATTGGTCAAATGGCGGATTTAATACTACTACATCAGTTGTTAATCCTTGGTATTTTGGAACAAATGACCCATCTCTTATAAATGAAGAGAAGGGAGGAATACACGTATTTGATTATGAACCCGTAAGTAGTTGGAGATTAGTGAATTTAAATGATGATATATCTTCCGGTGGTCTTTATCAAGGTTATTATAATTCGACTTATATGAATAGCTTTACTGGTCAATGGTATGATTCAAATCATAGTCTAAAAAATACGGTAGGCTCTTCATTTAGTCCATATGTTGTTGAGCATACTATATTATCATCTCGTTTGCATGAAGTGCCTTCTATTGCTGATTGTCCTGAAAATCTACAGTTTGTTGTCAAATACGATAATACTGAAGAATATATGTCTATGTGTGGCTTAAAAGCACTATTAAGAGAAAAGATGGGCATTGCTGTAAGAGGTGATATAGAGGTATGGGAAGAAGCTATTATTAATCCTGGCTTATTATCATATAAAACTACAGCGAAAGTTATTAATAATCTTTCTGGTGGTTTATACGAATTTGGTCAATATATGGATAACGGAGGTACATCTCCTAAATTTTGGAAATATCCTCTAGAAAATAGTAGAACAATTACTGCTTATGCTTATATGAATAGAAGCGCTAACTACAGCGGAGAAGTGGAAAATCCTGGGTGGGAAAATTTACTAGAAAATAGTGGCGTAGGAGATTCATGGGAAACAGTTGATATTACTTTAGTTGGAGTAGGTACTGTTGAAGGACTTAAGGTAACTAATGAAATACCATGTAATATATCGGAAATAGATAAATATAAAGCATTATATGATACTAAAACTTTACCTCAAATACTAGAAGTAGTAAATTATTATAACAAACATGATTTATCACCAAATGATGTAGAAATAACTCCTTCAACTGTTATTGGTGGATGGGAAGACTGGATAAGGTCTGCTGATGGAAGTTTTGAATCAGGATTTTATCAAACAACATATTTAGAAGAGCATTTAGAATCAGCTCTAGAAGTGGCACGTAGATGTGCGTTACTAGGAGTTTCTTACGATTTTTATCTTGATGAGTTAGATGTTCCAGAGCATATCTATATTACACCTATGAATCCAAATAATATTTGGAAAGTACACGGATTAAATTACGATGTTGCTAACAATATTACTACTGGTCATAGTAATTTTATTTATCCGTATAATTATTTATATGGCTATTATAAAGATGATAGCTCTGAAACCAATGAAAGTAGTATTATGAATTTATTAAGACGAAAGGGTATTAAAATTGAAGATGAATATTTTACCTCTGGAACTCAGCAGATAGATTGTATCGTCACACCAATTCCTTATACCTTTAGTTTTACATATAATGCTTCTGCTGTAGCTAATACTGTAGCTCGTAAGTGGTGGACTGGAGAAACAGAAATTTATAGAGCAGTTTATGCTAAATACGCCTTACCCGAAGTTTATTCGCCATTTTTAGTCCTAGACATAGTAAGAGGAGATTATACATCATTAACAGAATACGGAACTGATGTAGACCCCGACTTTTATAATAATATTGGTAACGACGTTATATTAATTGTGAAGCCTTTTGATAATAGTTCATCTAGTGAAGTATTAAACTCTTTATCTCATTTATTAGCTAAAACTAATATTGACCCAACTAAACCTTATGATTATTTATTTGACAAATTTTATAACAAAGATGGACAGAGAAGATATCAAACATTAAAGTGGAATCTTACTGCTTCAGTTGGATATGATGGCCCTTCACTTAAACAAAATATTTATAGAGGTTATTCTAGTAATCAATGTCGTACTGTTGGTCTAACAGAAAATGTATATACAGATAATAATAAAAAAATAGTAGATAAAGAAAGCGAAACAGAAGAAGCTACTATTTATCATCAAAAACCATTAATTATAGAAAATATAGATGGAGTTTATACTGACCGCTTATTTAATCAAGAAATTGCAGCTACTGAAAGTTATAAATTTGTATCTATTGAACCTAAATTAGGAACTATTATTTATAATTTAAATAGGTCAGGAAATATATATTCAGAGGGTTGGTATTACTATAATGGTTCTGAATGGATATTAGCTTCTTATATAAATGAACCTAAGAGTTTAGGATTTATTGTAGACGTTAATTATCGATATACTTTAGATGGAGTTCCTGAAAATGGAGGAATTTTTCTCACTAAGACTCTATTTAAGGGAACTGAAAGTGGTGTTTTTGCACCTAATAAAGTAACAATAATTAAACCAACTACCTTTGCAATACCAAAATTACGAAGTTCAAATACTGATGCTATATTAGAGCAAGACGATTCTGACTATAAATATGCCAAGCTCTTAATCCCTCCTACAGAATGGAAGAATAATCCTTCATATAATTTAGGTGATGGCGTTGTTGTTGCTTATAAAGAGAATGGAGAATTTGGAGTATATTCTACCGTAGAACAAACTAGTTATAACTTTACTATTTTAAATGAAATGCTTAAGTACTTCTTTGGAGGTACAAGTACATATTTTGCTGAGAACGGAGAATATACAGTTTATACTGGACTACATCAACCAGAGTGGCCTTTACCTAGAGATATGGAATTAATTCAAAAGAGTTCGTATGAATTAGAGTTAATTGATGATATGGTTCTTCTTGTCTTTATTGGTACTGCTTGTATTGAGATTATGTGTGGTAAAGGATTTGATATTAATAATCCTAAGAAAATTTATCACAGATATTTAACTGAAGGTTGGAAAACTCCTTGGGGCAGTAATATTGCTAAAAAATATTATACTGATATTATTTTAGGAGAAGATTCTAACAACTTTATTCAAGGTGACGAGAATAGAAATGCTGTACTATCTGCTCTTGCACCTGTAGTAATAGAAAATAGTGGATTTGATGTTGGTAATATTAGTAATGATATTTTGGAAAATCTTAAATTTTATTATTATGCAAAACCAACTAATATTGAAAATTTATATTCATTTAAAACAGCATATTCATTTGATGATGCTTCTGGGTCAAAGTATAAAAGTGGAGATTCTTCATCTTTATACGTCTCTAATTTAGCCTCTCTCATCAATGACCAAGATAATAAGAGTCCTATTTTATATTCTGTTTATCTTGAATTTCCTGTTGTAGATGATTTTAACTATATTAACTTTAAGTTAGATTTTAGTCATTTAATGCATTTAAAAAATGAGAATCAAAGTATTGCAGATTTTATAAATAATAAATTTACTGGTAGTGAATTTAATGTATCAGATAAAGGAAGATTAACTCTGAGAGATGGAGGGGCTAGATTATTTGATTCTATTGGTCTTATTGATTTGCGTTACTATGATAGTAAAAATAATAAATGGATGAGTACTAATATAGTTGAAGAGTCAACAAGTCAAGGTTATTATAAACAAATTATAGCAGGTTATAAATCTCAATCATTAGACCCGTTTGGTATAGTAAGAACTGCTCTTACCTTAGATGGTATGACATCTACTACAACTTTTGAAAAAAATTATAATCCATTTTTTGATTATGCTAATTCTACATTAACAATTGAAACTGGAGATAACGGAGAATTAGATTATTCTAATGTGACTATTAAATTAGCTGTCAAAGAAGGATTTAAAGAATTAGTAAAAAATGAATATATTATCGCTGATGAAAATACTCCTCTTATCTACGCCGTCTCCTTAACTGATAATTATTTTGAAGTTAAAGATAAAGAGATAAGGACAGACAAAATTTATAATAAAAAACTTATTTGGTTTGCTTCTCCGCCAATTGTTCAACATACTGGAGGAACAGATGATGTTATTCATATGTCTCAATTCAAAATTGATGATTCTATTTTTGGCCCATCTGACTTAACTGTTGCTCATGGAGCAGCATTACATGGACGCTATCCTCTGGATATACTAAGAGTTTTAAAAAGTTTATATCTAGAGTGATAATAATGAACAAAAGAGGTGTTTAAACAATGTGGAAAGAATATAATATAACCAATGCTAATTCAGAATTTACTGCGGAAGATTTTACTTTATTACAAAATCATTATCTTAAGCAAATAATTCGTCATAATCATCCGGTTATTAAAGCAGATAATATAAAAATTAGTGAAATGAGCGAGGAGCAAAATCCAGTTGGATTAGTAACTCCTATAGATGATTCTGTTTTAACTTGGCAAGACCATGTAAATTTAGCTCATACAAAAACTTTGACTGGAGGAAGATTGTTAGCAAGGGGTTATACTGTACCAATAAAGGCGAGATTTGTTATTACAACACCAATTATGGATTCTACTGCCAACTTACCATTTCCAACCTATAATATGTCCACCGAAACTATTAACAAAAGTATTGCTTCTTCGGATGTTATGGAACAAGTTCCTCCGAATAGACATGACCATTCAGCTTACACTAATTACAGACATTATTTATGGATATTACCTATGAACAGTGTATGCCAAATACATCCATCACATAAGACTCTTATATCAGGTGATATTGGTAGTCTTGTTTTTTCCCATATTCCTTTATATATACATCCATCTAATACAGATTTACTAAAGTCTATAATGGATTCGACTAATACACCTAATTATCGAGGATTAACATATATTCCTGATTATGCTGAAGAAAAAATTTGGTCTTTGACTGATGATTCGACATGTTGGATGACGGGGTATAAGCCAATTGTAGCTAATAATAATAAAGATATTATGCTATTTTTTAATGATTATTATAACGAATTTAACCAAATTTTATCTATTTTGAATTATGAAGAACAATTTAGAGAGTATATGTTTAGATTGGAAAAATCGGTAGGTAATGTAACACGACTAGAAAATACAGATATATCAGATATTACAAAGTTGATGGAATCAAAAAGAATTGATGTTTTAGATGCTCCAGAGCACAGTGGAATTATTTTTGATAGTATTAAGAAAAAATATTCTCCTTTCTCTTTATTTGAATATAATTTTAAAACTGACAGAGTAAGTGATAGACTGAAAGATACACTAATAGAATCGTGTATGGAGAAACAAGCTAAAAATGTTACTTTCTATACTAAGGGATTATCTAATTTCACTAGCGTAATAGAAGAAAGTGAATTTTTACACGATTTATATATTCCCTCATATTTTGAAGATGGATATAGACAATGTTTAATTTTAACAGGAGAATTAGGAGTTTCGTCTCGTTCTTTTAAAAAATTACACAAAGGAAGAGTTATGTTAGCTTATCAAATTATTGATGGCTTTATTTCTGTTCCTTATGAAATTTACTCTTATGATACTAAATCTACTGGTACAACAAGTAATGAAATATTAGCTGGAACTTCAGTAGGAAAAAGTATTACAGATGTTACAAGAATGGATACCACAGAAACTTTATGTAAATAATGTCACTTAAAACTCCCATAGATTTCAAAGATAATATTGTAGCAACAGAAATTAATTGCAATGACCCGATAATACATGAGGCAATATACCAATCGGGTCAATGCCACCCCTCTTTTGACCAAAGAGGTGTGTCAAATATTACAGACCCAAATGTAATAAAAGAACCAGACCCTATTGTATATGATGATATCACTATTACAGAAACAATTCATAAATGTGATTGTGATAGATTTATTTTAGATACTCCAAACTTAGAGACATGTTTAGATTTAAATGGCAACATTATACTTAAATGGAACGGTATACCTTGTGCTACAGCATATGAGATTTATAGAGATGGAGCTACAACTCCTACAGTAATTCTTCCAGGCTCTTCACTTCATTATGTTGATATTGATATAACAGATATTAATCCTCATACATATACAATAAGAGCTTTACGATATACTACAGAATCTATTGGTTTAACAGAATGCACAGAAGAAGCCTTAACAGAGACTAATCCTTGTCTTATTGATGATAATTATCTAATGGGAAGTGTTACTGGCCCTTACTCTAGTTTATTATCAGGATTAGTTACCACAGACCCAAATGGTACAGCAATTGCTTTTGCTAGAATTGATGATACATCTATTAATGGAAAAATAAATTTTTATTTCTCAGATAGTACAGAGATTACTACTCATACTACTAATCCTGATAATATTTGGACTTCTCATACTATTACAACAAATATTGGTTCTGGTATTGCTCAAGATTATCCTAATGCTGAAGAGACAAATATATCTTATACTAGACATAGTGAAAGACCTTTGCTAGCTTATGTTGATAATATAAATAAATCTATTCATTTATCTATGGCTATATCGAAAGATTATCAAACATCTTCTAGTGATTGGGTTAATATGCAAGCATTTGGATTTGGGAATATAGGAGATGATAACTATATTACTGAATTAGTAATTAAGTGTTGGGATTATGAAGTAATGGATATGTTATACATTATTAATGATACCGCAGTATATTATGCTTATTCTACTGATTTAGGAACAACATGGAATGCTTATCAAGTTACAACGGCAGAACACGGAACTTGCTCTATTTGGTTATTTTATCATGAAACTACTTTTGGAAAACCTAGTTTTATTTTATCTACTACTGATGTAACAACTACTTATCAAAAATGGCAGAGTACTACACAATTTATTTCTCCATTTTATGAACTTCCAACTTATGAAACTAAATGGGAAAAAGATGGTGTATTGAAAAGTGATACTACTACATTCGAAGCATTAAAAATATATAACTTAGAGGATTGTGGTGTTCAAGGATATGGTTCTTGTTACTCTTATGAAATTGTTGCAAGAATAGTTGGAGAATCACTTTACTATGAAATGATAGCGATTGACGCATAATGACAGATATAATCATTCCCGAAATTAAATGTGAAGATATAATAATACATGAGGCAATATACCAATCGGGTCAATGCCACCCCTCTTTTGACCAAAGAGGTGTGTCAAATATTACAGACCCAAATGTAATAAAACCAGAAGAACCGACTCATAAAAATCCAACGAGAACATATATGATAACAGAGATAATAGATTGCTGTAAATTTATAGCTAGTAACTTTGCTCCTGAAGTAATAAATCAAAGAGAAGAACCAGGAAGTAGTTCATCTAGTAGTTCATCTAGTAGTTCTTCTAGTTCATCTAGTTCTTCGAGTAGTTCATCTAGCTCTTCTAGTAGCTCATCATCTAGTTCCTCTAGTAGCTCTGAAAGTACTCCTGGGAGTCCAGTATCACAATATTTAATATCAGTGACCAGAACACCTGTTGATGCTTCGGAAGCAGAAATAATACAAAGTGATGATTGTACATATTTAATTGCTAGATTAAATTCTGACAATATTCCTGATGAAATTTGTTCTGGTGGAACTCTTCTTAATGAAATTGCTCATTTAGAAACAAGAACAGAAATAACTACATCTTATATTTTTGATAATGATGGTCAAAGAGTATCATTTACGGCGGTATTATAATGAAATCTTATGCATTTGTGTCAAGCCAATATTTGAATGGTTATTATGGGCTAAGGTATATAATTTCAGATGGTTCAATGAATTATGAAAAATATACGGTTTATCATGGAGCTACTTCACGTATCGATTTAGTACAAAGTACTACTGTTACAACAACAGAAGTAGTGCCTGTTTGTGTTTGGATAGAAGGAAGTACGTTACGTTTTGGTTCATCTAGTAACGGTATGAATATTATAACAGAATCAAAATTTAATGTACATACTATTGTTGCTTCGGGTGTAACAGAAGGATTAGCACTAACTTATGTTGGAGGATTACCTGTTATTGTATATGCTACTTCTTCTTCTCTTCATTTATTAGTGGGTCAATCAGCATTACCAACTAATGCTGGAGAATGGAATACATATGATATTACTCCTGGTGGAAGTACAATTTCCTGTAGAGGAATTAGTATTATCGAAAAAGATTCTACAACATTACTCTTAACTATGAAAAATAGAACAGACAATAAATTATATTACGGAGTTATTACTACTTCTGGAGTATCTACTTATCATGATGTTATCTCTGTTGGAACTACTGGAGCTGAATCATCAATGGGTGATGGTATTAGAATTTGGCAAAATGTTCCAGTAATAATAACAACATATAATAATGGAACTACTAGGGCGCAAGTAATATTTCTTAAAGCAAACAATGAAACTCCAACTTCTTCGTCAGATTGGGTAAATGATATAGTAGCAGACACAATTGACCCAACTTGGGGTTATATTAATAATGGATTTGGAAGAGCATGTTTTAGCCCAGGTGTGGCTAATAATGCAACATTATTATATGGCAGTTTTTCACAAAATGCTGCCAACAGTAATATTAATATTTTTACAGTAGTAGCAACGGTGGTTTAAAGTGATACCTAATAAACAAATTTTTGTTCATGGAGATACAATAACAAACATCCATATGAACACTTTACAAACTAATTTTGAGTTATGGATGGCTAATCATTATCATGTTCATCGTTCCATTCCTGTATTAACAATTCGTTCTGATTCAAAACTAACAGAATTAATAGCTGAAGATGACTTTTTATATAATTTTACTAATTATCAAATTAATAGCGACTACTCATTTATAGATGATACTTACGATTTCGTTGTTTTACAGTTAACTAAGTTATCGGATATGTATAATAAATCTATTTTACTCGGAAAAGAAAATTTAATATTAAAAGATATTCTTTTCAGTTATACAGATTCATATAGAATTACAGATGATATTATCGAATTAATTATTAAAAATCCTATATTTACAGAAGATAATTTAGACATAATCATTACAGTTCCTCAATTAGTAACAAATGATGAATTTGAATTCGATGGAGATATTTATAATCAAAAACCACAGACTATTCATATTAATAAGGCTTTATTAGCTTCATTTGAAGTAGTTACTGTTGATACTCCATCATTAAATACTCTTTACTTAAATATAGATACATTAACCAACGCATTTGTTGGTATACCTTCTACTCCAATTATATTAGAGAGTATTATAGATGATAGTGCAAAATCGGCACTAAATCATATATCAGATTTAACAAAACATTTTAATGTACTTGCTCCTGAATCAGGATTAATAGAAACAGCTAAATATAATCAATTTGCAACTCCAAATTGGACTAAAGAGCACCCATTATATACTGATAGTAAATTTCTTATCTCTTCAAATGATAAAACATTAAGTCTTAATATTATTAAAGATGAATTAAATACTAACAAAGCTACTGTAACTATTGCTAACGAAAGACCTTTAGATGCTATGTTCAGAGGCTCTTCATCTAATCCTAACTGGTTAAGAGGTAGTTATTTTTCTGGTGAAGAGAGAAGCGATGTTGATATATTAAGGTCTGTCATTCAAGATACATATAACTATGAAGTTGAAGCAAATGAAACGAGTAATATAATTCAGACTTTTTCTAAACAACAAAATGTTCCAGTTGCTAATGTTATTACTTCTCCAAATTCTATATGGCACGAAGCTTCATTTGAAAACAGAGTTTTAAGATTAGTAAAAAATAATAATGTTTCAGTGGAACCTGGAAATGTTATGTTTAGAATGCCTATTATGATTAGATTGGCTCCAAACACACGAAATAAAAGTTATATGTACAGTTATTTTTACGGGAAAAAGAAAAATAATTTAAATAAATCATATTTAGGTGGATATAAGGGACAAGGATTATATTATAATAGTAAATCAGATTTAATATTTAATATTAGTAAAGAAATGTTTTTTGAAAAAATTCTTATCTTAGGTTCTCCATATGAGTGCTTTAATATGGGAGCTGAACATGTTTATACAAGTATGATTGAAAAAGATTATTCCAATCCTACTGCTAATTTTAATGGTTTTTATATCAAAGAAAGAAGTCTTTCAGAAATTAGAAAAGAAGAAACAAAGGAAATATAATGCCTACTTTTATAGAGGGAGCTAAAAGCCCATTTGTTACAGATGTTCACGGAATTAATACTTTATTAGTTGACAATATTATAGCTGAATTTTATAAAAAAGCTATTTCAGATAAACTAGTGACAGTCGAAATTGGATTTCCTAAAACAGGATTTAAAACTCCTTGTATACAAATTTCTTGTCCATCATATCAATGTGTTGCTCCACTAGGATATAGAGTCGGGAAAAAAAATGAAGAGACAAAGCTCCAATTTCATGAAGATATTGATAGCAAAACTGGATTAATTACTAAAGTTAGAACAAATATTGCTGATACAGACCCAGCTAAACTTGAAATAGGATTTCAATCAACAGCTACTGTTAAAATTTCTGTTTATAATCATAACTATGATTCTATGCATCTTTTAGCTCAAGAGGTAATTGGACTAATGTTATGTAATTATGATACATATTTTACAAAGTTAGATAAACATAGTGATTTTTTTAAAAATGACCCAGAAGCTGCTCCAAAATTTATGGGATGTCATCTTAATAATATTATGGTGGACTATAACCAAGATATCGCTGGTGTATCTAATTTATATGTTACTAGTTTCTTTTTAACAATGCCATATACAGTTAGAATTCAACAAAGATATACTTATATTACAGCAATTCGAGAAGAACAAACTCTAAAAGAAAATTTGAGTGAAGAAGTTATTTCTATTGTTACAAGAGAGTAAAATTTTGGGTAAAATAGGTTATTATCGCATGTTTTTAATTTAAGGTTATAGAAAGATAATGAATCATTTGAGAGGAAAAAATGGCAACTGACTTAACTAATAGAGTCGTTCCTAGTGTTTGGACAAAAATTATTAACAAAGTAACTTCTAACGTAAGTCCTGGCGCTGATACAATTGCATTTGTTGGCCCTGCTCTAAGTGGAACTTTGGACGAAGTTCAAACTTTTGGTAATCCAAGCACAGCTCTACAATCTTTAGGCGCTTGTCTAATGACAAATCAAATGTTTGCAGCTTGGAGCGGTGGAGCTGGAACAACAAAAACTGTACGTATCGGTGGAACTAGAGATTTTGATTCTGTGGTCTATCTTGATAATGATACCTCTCCCGATGATGCAGTATATTATAATATTACTAAGTATTTACAATATCGTCATACTGATTTATATGATTGGTATGATACTGTACTCGGAGAATTTAGTCCTGGTATTTATGATATGCTAGGTGAAATGACTACGCCTGGTCAATTACAAGACGCGATTTTCTGTTCTTCCTCTGAAATTTTTGATACTTTTGATTTACAATGGGCAACTGATGCTGACCCCAAAGGTTATATCGAAGTTCTTTATTATAGCGGAGATATGCTTGCTGAAATTCCAGGTTGGTCTCCATTCCCAACAATCACCATGAATGATACTAACTATATTCATGGAGACAATGGTTCTGCTAGTGTTACAGGAACTGGAGCTACTTTACTTAGATTTGAATGGGAATTGGAAGATGTAGATGACTGGATTCAAACAAGTTTAGTTGACTCAGAAGGAGTTAGCCATAGTGGTTATTTTATCGCTATTCGTCGTGGTGAAGACTATACTCCTGATGAAACTGGCGGATGGAATATTTCAAGACTCGCAAAGAGAATTGGTGCAGAGGCTCCTTATTTAGTTCTTTATCCATTAATCCAAGATGGTACTTCTCCGGCTAATGTTATTGTTGAAGATGTAACAACTCCTGGTTCTGGATATGCTTGTGGTGATACTAGAGAAAAACCATCTATTCTCTTTACTGGTAAGAAAGCTTCTTCTGAAACAGATGAGCCAGTAACCGTTTATACTAGACTAGTAAATAATAGAAATATTCAAATTACCATTTCTAGAGATGATTCTCTTGGTAATACAACTACAGAAAATTATACGATTGTTCCGAGTATTGATGTAGATACAAATAAGCGTGTTTATAGCACCGAAGACTTTATTGCCGATGTTAATGCACATTCTACCATTGTTACTGCTGAAGATTTAAGTGAATTTTCTGGTCTTGAATCTGTAAATACTTGTTTTGGATGGAGTGCTCCTATTCAGACAAGTGAAGTAGCTGCTCAAAATAGTCTTTCAACTGCTAAAGCTAATTTACTAACAGGTGGAAACTCTAATCTTGATAGTGTTAATCTTAAAGATTATTCTTATGGTCTTAGCAAACTATCATCTGAAACAGATATTTATTGGGTTCTACCAGTAATTCCAGACGAATCTCTTTATTTTGCTGGCACTACTAATATTGATAGTGATAAATTTAATGCTATTATGCAATTATTTTATACTCATGTTGAGAGTATATCTGAAGGGTTGAATATGAAGCCTAGAGTACTTATGAGTTGGCTAAGTCCTGCTATACAAAATGCAGGAACAATTCAAAATAGTAATCAAAATATTCAAACAGGAAGCGTTAATAGATTAGGAGCAGTAAGTAGAGTTCTTTATTCAGTAGATAAATTGAGTTGGCTAGAATTAGAAGGAAGTGGCTCTTTAGTAGCAAGAAGAGAATATCTTGCCTCTCATTTTGCAGGAATGTTAGCTGGACTAGAACCTGGCGTTCCTGGTACTCGTAAACCTATTAAGGGTGGAACCCCAGATAAAGTTTATGATGCTGAAGCACTAGATATATTAATCCGTAATGGTGTTCTTGCTTGTACTCGCGTTGAAGGTAAGGGTATTTGTCTTGCAAAAGCCGTAACAAGCGAAATTGGTACTCTTTTATCAGCTATTACTGCGAGAAGAATTGCTGACAGGATAGCGGTAGATACAACCGCAATTTTAGAAGCAAACTTTATTGGTCAGAGTTTAGAATCACAAGTAATTGTCGATATCAAAAAGGCAATAGAATCCTATTTAAATACAAAGATTCTTCCGGCAACAGCGGGAGGTTTAATTAGTGGATATGAGAACATCATAGTGTTACCTGATGGTGTTAATCCTAATAAAGTTAATGTTGCTTATGACTTATTAATTAAAACTGACTTAGATTATATTGACCAAACAATTTATCTTCGTAATAATACGATAACAGTAGCACTCTAAGGTGGTAAAAAATGGCTAATGGGTATCCCGTAACCGGGAGTCTGGTACAAATATGGTATGATGGAAAGGTAATTGGCTATGGTCAAGGCTTTAAGATTGACATGAAAGTTGATTATCAAATGGCCCGTGAACTTGGAAAGGTTTATCCAAGTACATTTGTTCTCTCTTTTATTACTGTTACTGGAGGATTTACTGTTGCCGACTATGCAACATTAAAGAGTCTTGAAAAGATTTTAACTGATGTGGGTTCTGCTAGAGGTACTAGCGCTCCTTCAGGTAAATCATTTAAATTAGTTCCGACAGATGACTCTGATTTTCCAGAAGTTAATACAGATGCTCCTCAATATATTGTTGAGGATGTTAGATTTGTAAATATGACTACCCAAGGAGATATTAGTGGACAATTAGTAACTACTACCATCTCATTTATGGGTAGAAAGATTTCGGCTGCTTAAGGATAATGTATGCAAGAAGTGGAGTTTGAGGGAAGTAAGTATACTATTAAAACAGAGCCGATGACCATTGGAGACCTAATGGACATGACGGCATATATGGATTATCTAAAATGGTACTCGCAACGACTATTGCCTGAGCAGGTTCCTTGTTCAGAAGATAGCAAAGAATTTTACGGACAAGTGGCAAGAGCCTTAGTTATTGTAAAAGCAGGATTAGCTCCTCCGGGGCATAGTAATATGAATCCTATGACTTTACTACAATTAAGAGGTAAGTTGCCTGAGTTTGTAAAATTTATTTGTCATCAATATGATATTTCCAAAGAACCTGCTTTGGCAACTACAGAAGAAGAAGCTAAAAAAAAATAGCAGAAAATCCTCATCTTAAGGCTATTCTTGATTTGGGTTTTTATATGGGTGTGAATCCATTCGCACCAACTTTGCGTGAAACTCGTCAAGATTATTTCTTGCTCTTAACTGTTCATAGAGAGTACATGATTAATCAACGTAAAATTCAAGCTCAAATTGAGAAGGATAAAGCAGACGCAATTAATCAATTTCTTCCATCAAGAGGAGCGTTTAGAAGATAATGCCTAATGAAGTACAAATTATTATACAATCTAATGCAGAATCTACCATAGCAAGATTATGGGAGGCTGTTTCTGACGTTTCTTCTCGTACTCAAAGTAATATTCCTTCTATTTCTCCTATTTCAGATAATTATATCGCAAAAGAAATTGCTCCTCCAGAACCAAGTACATATAGAGACCCAATAAATGCTATTGCCCCTCCGCAAATAACAACAACTCCTATTAATATTACTAATCAAATAAATACACCTCAATTACCAAGTATTGAGCCAATTATTCCGCAACTTACTCATACTCAAGAATGGGTGAATAAAGATATTGGATATGATAAACAAGAGTTTATTCCTCAAATTAGACCTATCGAATATCAGCCACAAGATTATGAAAAACATATAAGAGTGCCTGAAATTCCGTTTACTCCTATTCAAATTTCTCCAACAGAAATAAATCAATTTAATTTGCCAGAAATTAGTGCCAATCATCCACAAATTGAAATTCCTCGTTTAGAGCTTCCAATTCTTCAAAAAATAGAAGCAAGAGAACAACAGATAAGAATGCCTGAATTCTCATTTATAACTCCTACATATAAAGAATTTGAAAAAAACACAATTTCTCCGATTAATATTGATACATCTATAGAGCCAAAAGAGTCTCCTCAGTTTGAATATTCAGTTCCAGAATTTAATATTTCGGTTCCTAACGAATATAAAGAGTATGAAGAGAAGTTTCAACCATCTCAGTATATACAACCTGAACAACAATGGCAACCTATCCCAATTTCATCTCCCTCTTTTCAAGAGGTGACAATTCCAGAAATACAAAAACCAGAGATTCTTCAAGGCTCTTCATCTTTTCAATATGTTACGCCTGAATTTATTCCAATGAAAGATTCTCAATATGTTGGATTTATACCTTCTGATAAAGTAGATTTTTCTTATGTTAATGATATCAAAGACACTCAAATTCAACCTATTCAGAGTGGATTTGAACCACAATTTCAAATTCAGCCTATCCCAACAGAATATCAGTCTCAATTCTCTTTACCAGATATTTCTATAGAACATCCTCAGTTTTCAACTAGAGACATAGGTATTCCAGAATTATCGATGTTTTCTCCTAGAGAAATTAATTCTGTAGAAATAACCCCAACTGATAGACAAATACCAATTATAAATGAAGTTCAACAAAATTTTTCATTTCCATCTATTGAAGTAGGATTAAGAGAACCTGAACTTAAGGATATTAATCTACCAGCTATTCAACAATTAATTGCTCCCGCGATTGCTCTTTTGTCTCCTGATAGACAAGAGGTACAACCTATTATGTTAGAGACAAAAGAATTTAATTATCAACAAAAAGAATTCACTACTCCTGATTTTCCTTTCTCTTTACCTGAAATAAAAATGTTTGAAAAAGAAGAAGAATCTATAAAACCAATAGAGTATAAACAAGAGCCACCATTCGAATATGAACAACCTAGAATTGAGGTAAAATTAATGGATGATTGGAAATTTGGAGGAAGAAGAGAAACTATAGCTAATGTGTCAAAAACATTTCAACAGAAAGAAGGTTCTCAAGTTGAGATAGGATGGATATTTAATAGTAGGTATAATTAATGGCTAGACCTGGAGATTATGTTGTTAGTATGGGGGATATCATTATCCCTAATGTTGTTGAAATAACAATGTTAAAAAATATGATTAATATGAACCCAAGAGGTATAATTGATGTTGACCTTTGGGCTGATATTGCTTCTGGATTTATGCCCGGAATTTGTGTTATTAAAACTAGAACTAATGTAGAAGATTATTTTAGATATAACACTCCTTTTTGTGTAATAAAAAAGATACAAGGAAGAGGAGAAGTATTGAATTTTATAACTGCATCTCTCTCTTATTTATCTAAAGTAAAATACTTTGGAAAAACTGTTGGTGCTACAAAAGATGGACAAAAATTATATGATAGTTTCGTAAAATTATTAGCTTTTGGCTATATATCTGTTTTTATAGGAGTTGTCAAAACATTCCATCAAGCAACTAGTTCATCAGGTAATAATGCTGGATATGAATTTATTATAGGTGCTCAAGATTTAGGTTCTTTCTTAGAATTTCCTTTTGTTAATAAGACTGCAATAAACACCAAAACACAATCAGGTAATAGAAAAATAGATGTAATACCTGCTTTTTACTCTACTCCAGACCCTAATGATGCTATTTGGACATGCAAAAGAATGGAAATAGGAGTTCATAGTAAAAAATTCTCAGCAAGATTAATGAACAATGGTATTGGAGAAGATGTTGTTGGAAGAACTCCTTTTATTCACTCTATCCTACAATATAATCTAGATAACTCTCCACAATATGAAGATTATTACAAAAAATTATCCATATTATCATTAAAGCCAATTGTAGGACTTTCTTCTACTCCCGAAGCGGATGAAATTGGTGCTCTATATTTGATGAAGAGCTTAGGAGAATTAAAAGTTCCTATTTCTGGAGAACATCAAAATAGTACTATACCAGCAGAAGCTATTCCAGAACATATAGCTCAGCAAATAACAGAAACAAATATACACCCTAATACTTCAATTTCTAATATTATTAGAGATATTACGCCTAAGTATTTTTACGAAACTTTTGTAAGAGAAGATACAGGAGAATTTATATTTAGAAGAGCTAATTGGTATGGTGATAAAAATTTCTTACAAATAAGACAATCTTTCCAAAACCCTATTACTCCTATAGTTCCTCCTTGGGGTTCTTTAGTTACTTATCAAAAACTTTATGGAGGAAAGATGGGAGAAAATGCAGCATATAAAGTAGGTACTATTACTCAATTTGGTTTTGCAGATGTTATTACAGGCTTTGCTTCTGATAAAAACTTTTCAAAATTTGGGCAAAAAATTAATAGAGATTTTGAGATTTTTCCTAATCCAAATTGTCATACATATAATGCAAAATCAACTACATTTATAGATAAATCTAACGGTAATCCAATTAATAATTTACAGACAACTTGGCAATTTTTTGGAAGTGATTATTATAAAATCAATGATAATTTAGTATCTTGGACTGGTATTAGTAAACCAGATAGTCCTACTCCAAAAGAGGCCGCAGGTAAAAGAATGATAAATTGGATGTCCAAATACCTTCATTCTCATAACTATTATTTATGGATGGGATTTAGTACTTATTTTATAGCTCCAATTGGTTCTGTTGTATTTATTCCTTCATTGCCACTAATTAATCAACATGCTCCTAGCCTTGTTCCATTACCTGCATTAGGAGATGCAACAACAATGACAAGTGGAGAAGAATCTGGGTATTATAGAATTGTAGGTAAATGCTTAAAAGTTGCGTATAGAGAAGATGGGTCTTACTCGGAAGAATATAATATTTTATGCGCTAACTGCGGATTAGGAATGAAACAAGGAAATTAAGATGGCAGATAAAAGACATATATATAGAGTTGTTGCAGTATATCCAGAGAATCAAACAGTAGACTTAGTTCCTTCAATGTATTATCAGGGATTTGAAAGTGATAGTTCTGTCAAAACAGGAGCTATTATTCATAAAGTGCCTTACATTTCTTCTTCAATAAGTGACCAAGGTTCTATTTATGAATGGACTAGATTATTAGCTAAAGATGTGAATAAATCTTTTGAAAATAATTCTAAACAATATAAGCAGTCCTTTGCTTTTGGACATTTTAGAAATCCTGCTTATTTCAAATTTACTTATGAAAATTATTATAAAAATAAAGGAACAAATCCTAAAAATATTTCAGGTGGTGTTACATATCGACCAGAAGAAGGTTCGTTAGCAATTTATGATTCTGACTTAGGAATGGTATTAGGTTTCACTTCTGGTGATATGTCAATAATTAACCCTATTCCAAATATTGCGGCAAATGATATACCTCCAGAATTTAATATGGGATATCATACAGCATTAATTAATATTCATAAAATGAAAGATATAATCCCAGGATTTATAGCATCTTTTGCTAGTTCAATTGGATATTATAAAACACTACAAATTAAAGACGAAGTATCTTTTATGGAAACAAACAGAGATGCTTCTAAAGATAGTTATCCTAGAGATATTGATGCTTTATCTCTTTCTCCTCTTCAATCAGGAAATTATCCAATTGTTCCAAATAATTTATGGTGGCAGAGTTTACAGACTGCTCATGCAGAACCTTTAACACCATCATATATAAGAGGAAAGCAAGATGAATTTAAGAGATTATGTGATGTTTATGGACTACAAACAAAAGTAAAAGGTTATATTAATAGAGCTTTTAAGCCAAGAGAATATTTATCTACTATTGACCCAACATATCCTCTTTTTACATCAGCATCTGATTTTGCAAAATTTAATCCTAAAACTAATACATTATCTATTTCTAATTTTTGGTTAGGTGATAGAAATATATTTGATAATTTTGTAACAGATGATGACGTTAAAAAAAATATAGCAAGTTATAAACAAAAAACTTATAAAGAAGCTACTTCGCTTTTTAAGTATGAAGATGATACAGATGTTCATATTATTCCAGAATCAGGTATTAGACATTCTAGAGATGGTAAAATTCATATATTTGCTGATGTTTCTAGAACACATGCAGATAATACTAAACCATTAGATTTTTCAGAATTTTATAATCAAAGTTCTGATTTTTATAATAATATTTATTCTTATTATAAAACATATTTACATAATTTTAAGTCTGTATATTCATCTAATGCTGGAGAACTTTATTCAGATTCTAGCGTATTAGGAGTAAACAAGTATTATTTTGACACTTTTAGGCTAGATACTCCAGAAAAACTTGGTAAAAAACAAATTAATTCTGTAGCAGAAAGAGGCTCTTATTTTACAATTGACCCTAGTTATATCGAGTTAAGCTCTGATAGTGTTAAAGGTGGATTTTTACTGCTTAAATCATCTCGTTCATATGAATGGCATAGAGAATATTGTAAATCAACCATAATGATGCCTTTTGAAACATTTAGAACTCATTTAGCTGAAAATAGTAATGTTTACTTAAATTTTGACCATCCTGCAAATGGACAACAAACTGATAATTTTTGTTATCAAATTTTTACTAATGATAAAATCAGAGAGGGAACTTGGGCTTTAGAAGCACCTTTAGTTGGAACAAAGTCTTGGAGAACATATAATAAAGCAATTCGTTCATATGTTATTGAAGTAGAAGAAGGTGGAGCTGTATCACATTCTGCTGGTATTTATGTAGGAGTTTCTAACGGAGATTCTAATGATATTACCCCTCCTTCTATAGAAGGAATAAATTTAGACCTTGCAGCCGATAGTCCTCCTCCGACAAGTACCACTAATGATGGAGGTATTGTTTGGATTAGAGCTGGAGCTGGTGGAATGAGTGGTACATTACCTGATGCTATGACTAAAGCATCAGAATCTGGAACTGGAAGAATAATTTTAGAAGCCGGAGAAATAGAAATAAGAACTCCTCGTTTTATGTGGGGGCCAATTAGAGATGACCAAAAAACTAGAATGGCTAAATTAAATTTAGGTGAAGTAGCACTTTCTTTAGTTCCAGCGGTAGGTCAAGCACTTAAAAATGCTGGAAAGGCTCTTTATCAGTGGTATCCAGTAAGAAATGAATTTCCGTATAGTAGTATAATGTAATGATAAGATTAACAACAGTAGGTAACAATCAGGTCTTAGACCTAGTTTATGCACAATTATTCACTTTAGATGGTAAAAATAGAATACTTATAGAGGATGCTGTTCATTTTAGAGTACAAGCAAATGGAGGTAAATTATCTCCACTAACTATAGAAGGGTACATTCCACTAACTGATATGGAGAAATATAAAGAGTTAGAAAAATATTTAACTGATAGTAGAGATATATTGTCTCCCGCTATTCCTAGAATGCCTCAGTTTGAAATTACTCAAAAAAGAACAACTGCTTCCGAATCAAGGACACAAGAAGCTGTAATAAATGATACAGAGTTAGTATTTCGAGGATTGTTAAATTCTTGGACATTTGAATTAAATACAGAACAAAATATGTTACTTAATTATAGTATTGTATTTTTAGTGTATCCATATGCTAATTCTGCTGAAAATCAACAAATGAAGACAAAACAAATTAGACAAGTGTATCATCTGGGGTAAACTATAATGGAAGAACTTGTAGAAAAAGGAATAGCAGAAAATATTACAACAGTCACATTATTACTTGGTGGTTCTGCTTACTTATTACCTATGGTACAGCAAATTGAAATTGAATGTGCTTATATGACCTCTAAAGGAGAAGCAATTGGAGGCCCATATGGGACAACTTTCAGACCATCTTTTTATACAATTACTGTATCTGGATATGAACCATTTAATACAGATTTTCCTATTATAAATAAATTATATCAGTCTATTTCGAATGTTTCTGAGGCTGTATCTCCCGAACTTAAATTACCTAGTACTTTTGAAATTAAAATTGATGGTAAATCTTTATTTGACCCATATTATGTTATGCCTTATGGTATGAAACTAGATTTAACAACTAAAGAGAAAAGTAGATTTTATACTCTTTCTTTTATTGGACAAAAAGTTCTAAATGGATTTTTACGAAGAAATGAGTTAATTGGAATGACAGAATTTCCAATAATATCTCATATGTCAATTCCTATGAGAAGTGGAAGATGGATAATTTAAAAACTATATTAGCACAAATTTCTGAGCAAATAGATGGAAGCATAACTGCTTCAATTCATTTTGGCGAAGATACTTATACTATTGCAGATTCTATTGTATTTAATCAAGCTGTTTCTGATTTTAGAAATTTATATATTAATGATACTCACCCAAATTATTTAGAATATAATGAACTTAAAATCAAAATTGGAAATATTTTAGCGGATATAAAAGATAAACCAAGTTTACAAGTTAATATGGTACTTAAAGACTATAATCTTGATATTAATACTCTGCAATTTGCAGAAAAATATTATGGGTCTTTAGATTCTATTAAAGATATGTATTTGGCAAATGCAGTAAATACGGATTTTGAATTATTATCTTTTGGTAAGGTTTTAATATTGGATATATAATGTTAGCAGGAAAACTAATAACACAATTGGATAAAAACTATAGAGTAAAAACTTTAGACTATATTGACTGTAGTACTATGTTGAATCCGTTTGATATAAATAATACTAATGAAATGTTAATTCCAATAGATTTTCCTTACTCTCCAGAGGTTTATTCTGATATTACTGTATTTAAAACTCTTCCTACTCTTGATATTGAAAATGGATTAATCCAGATAGGCCAAGAATGGCTCTCCTACGCATACAGGGAGGCTGCTGGTGACTATATAAGACTGTATGTTGTGCAGAGGGCGCTTAAATGTACTTCGATGCAGGAACATAAACCAGGAACCTTTATTTATAAATTATCCACTATTATTGAAAAGAATTATGATAGCCAAAATATTAGAGATATACAATTAGATGAACGAAAAATTCATTTATCTCCTTCTAATCAGAAAATAGAAGATATTAGAGGTATAGATGTTATTCTTCAAGATGTGAAATTAACTATGATTAATGCTGGTAATGAATTATTAAATTCTCAGTCTGATTATGAAACTTTATTTGATAAAAATTGGTTAACTGCATTCTATACAGAACAATTATTGAACAGTCCATTAGGTATAAGTCAAGTTAACATTATTGATATACAAAATCAGCAAGATAACCCTAACAAAATAGTAGTAGTAGCAGATGTATTTATTAATCACCAAATTTATTCTAATATACAAATTGTTCTTGGTTCAAAGAGAGGAATTTAATGACTTTTAACGAAATACTAAATTATTTTAGAGACTCAATAAGAGCTTTTTGTAATAAAAAATTAAATTTTTCAGAAAACTCTTTTGTTTATGGTCTAGGTCAAGCAGTGGCTTCTTTAGGTATTAAAATTATGGCTGCATTGGATAATACTGAAACAAGAACATCACTTTTAACTGCTACAGGAGAGGATTTAGAAGCTATTTTTGCTAATTTCAAATTAACTAGAAAACAAGCTTCTACTGCTAAGGGATTTATAAATATCTGGTTACTTTCATCAGATTTTGCAAATCAGACAGAACCTACCATTATTTATGCAGGTAGTTCCGTAGATGATAAGGATGGAAACTCTTTTATTGTAACCGAAACTTGTGTAATACCTAGCAAATTAGCTTATTATCCTAGCACATTAGTTAGTTCAATGACTACGAGAATGTATGCTATTCCACTTAAAAATAATACATTAGAATATTCTGAATCAGGGTCTTTAAATAGTATTAGAGAACAATTTATTGATTCTATAGAGATAGCTATTGAAAGTGAAAGTACTGGGGTACAAGCTAATACTCCAAGTTCTTATTTAACAACATACAGAGGCTCTTTACTTTACTGTAATAACAGAGAACCTATTACTGGTGGAACAGATATAGAAGATGACGAATCCTTTAGATATAGAGGATTATCATTTATAAAAGGTGCTAATAGTAAATTTTCTTATTATAGTATTCAACATTTTTTATTATCCCAAGATAGCATATTAGATGCTAATATTATTGAAGATTATAATTGTTTATCATTTATCCCTCCAAGAGTGGGACATGTATATGCTATTATTAACACTACTTTATCTCCAGTATTAAGAGATACTTCTGAGCCTTATGTTGTAGATTCTCCACGAAATATTTATCAAAAAATCAGAAATTCTATTGAAACTGAAATGTATCGACCTTTAGGTATTGGTATTACAGTTAGAGAAGCTGATGTATTAAATGTAAATTTTAAATCTACCAGTGAAAATAATTTAAAAATATACATCAAATCTAACGCTATTACATCTATTAAAGAAACTGAACTAAAACAATTAATTTATGAATATTTTTTAAACACTAAAATAGGTCAAGATATTTATAAATCTGATATTTATAGTTTACTCAAAACAGATTCAGATGTAATAGATATTGAAGATTTTTCTTTTATGAGTGTGTATGGAGTAGATGTAAATGGAAATGAGTTATATAATACTGTTTCTGTTTTAACAGCATCTTGTAATCAAGTATATAGAATCAAAGCAGCGGATAATATTAATCTTGTTTGCTACAATTTGGAGTAAAAATGGCAGTTATTGTTGCCCGTGGATTTAACCCCGTTACGATAGAACCTTTAGTAACCTTAGAAGAATATATACCTTATAATAATAATTCACTATCTTCATTGGGATTATTTGCTGAAGGTGGAACTTTGACACAATCTTATTTTATTAATGCTCTGACTGAAACTCCATTTAATATTCAGTCTGTTTATTTATATATTGATGCTGAAGGAACATGGTCAAAAGATATACAGGTTTGGGGAGATTCTAAAAGAGCATTTATTAGTCCTTTAGGTACTCCTAAACTTAGATTTTATCTATTATCTCCATCAGAAAGTAATAGGATTCATACAGTAGAATTAGATTCCGAAGGAAACAAAACTCTTGTATCCCATATTACCTTAGATGAATATCAAAATGACGCTACAACAGCTATAGAAGAGTACCATACTGAAGGTTCTGGAGTAACATCTATGGATAATTTTATTCAAAGTTTTGATATCATATGTAATATAGCTGATTACGGATTAACTGGAGATGTTGTTACTACCGAATATTTAGATTTATATTATTATGACACTGATAACCCTACATTAAGACAAAAATATGATATTTTAGTTTATTGTGAATTACCTTTTAATAATATTAATGTGTTAGATACAGAAACTCCAATAGGTGTTTCTTCATCTGACTATGTGGAATAAAAATGTCTACTATATATGATGATTTAAATGATGTAATAGTTTGTACTTTCCGTTATCAAAACGCCAGTAACGGTAACACCATTTCTTATCAGGCAAATTATTTAAATCGTTATAAACAGTATAATACAACTATCTCATCTATTAGCGATTCAGTTTCTTCTGATTTAGCAAAACAATCTTTAATGATGACCAAATTTGCTATTCAAGAATTAACTGAGTCTGAAGAAGTTGATAATAAAGTAGGTCTTGTTCCAAAAGATAGTACACCAAGTCAACTTGTTATTTATGGAATAGAAATTAATGGAAGTAATGAATATCAGAAAATTCCTATACTTAAATTTCAACTAATACCATTAGACAGAAATGTTTATGGTCGTCCTAGTATTTATATTGGTACAAAATATAAAACTGGAAAAGAAGTTTCACAAGCTTTAGAAGATGAAATAGAAGATTCTCCTAGTTATTTAAAGAGACAGGTAGCAAGAATTGAATGGGATAGTCGTATTGGTAAACAAATATTAGAATACGCTGGTACTCCAAGACAAATTATTAATTGGTTTATGGGAGGTCTGCCATTTGCTCTTGATATTTTTACAGAAGATGATTTTGAATTAGTCAAATCTACTATGGAAAATGAAAACTCTAATTATAGCGATGATAGATTAAAACCAGGAGATACCTTTAATAGTGCTTGGGAGGCAATATATAGTCAAGTTGTAGAGCTAAATGAAGTTGAATTAGAGTTTATTGATAGTAATAATGCTCCTAGCTATTCTATGTTTAAATCTATCGCTTCTACCATGAATATTATTCAAAATAGAATTATTAGATTTTTTAATAAGTTCTTTTTATCATTATTTGATGAATTAGATATACATTATTGGTTAAATATATTAAATACAAAATTATATAATTTTCAAGAATATGTAGATTATACATCTACAATAATTGATATAGAGACTGATTTATATAACAAAATTTTAAGTATTACATTAGACAATACAACAAATTGGCCTCCATTTGGATTTTTTTGGCATGGAGAAGAACTTTGCCAATATCGTTCTAAAAATGGAAATCAATTAATTGATATAGATAGAAATATCAGAGGTAGTTCAGCTTCCGATTTTGTTATATTAGATACAATTACAATGAGAGGTAATTTAATCAGACAGGAAGATGAAACACTTTTTAGAGATAGATTATCTAGTTTATTGGGGCCAAAAGAATCTCTCCAAAGTATTCAAGAAGCTCTTGATAATGTAGTATCTAATACAGAAGGCACTGTAACTGTTTTTGATTTACATTGTAAAGAGTATTTAAATCCAGATAATAAATTAAGCGCTTGGGTTACTCCAAAAAGAGATATAGGTTGGTTTTTAGGAAGCGAAGGATATCCAGTTATTTCTGAAGGAGTGGGTAATTATGATGTGTCAGAAAAAACTTTAACAATAACTATTCTCTCTGATAGAGATGTTCTTTCAGATATTCGTTCAGGAGCGAAAATACAAGTTAGTCAGGACGGGTATAATTGGTTAGATTCTTATATTAGTGGAGCAAATTTAAACTTTTTTTATACTCCTCAAAAAGAAGCTTACGATAACGGAGACTTAGTTACTGAACCTGATTATGGTGATATTATTTTAACAACAGAATTTTACGAATTACCTGACACTAATAATCTTAAATTTAGAGTTTTTGGTCTTGGTAGTGAAACAAATAAAATTCGTTCAGTTGATTTAACAAATAAATTAAATTTTGCGCCTCAAACATTAATTGATAAATATCTTGAAACAACAGGATATTTTATGAATACATTTGAAGTAACAGATATTATTTATGAAACAGATTTAAATAACACAGCAACTACATTATATGAAGCTGAGTTGGATGAAGATACGGGAATATTTGGAGATGACTCTTCTCCTTCTCTTCATCCTTGGCAAGTTAATCAAACTAATGATAAGTATAATTATACAGGGAATATTTTACATTACACTGTTGAACCTTTAGAGAATCATCCTTTAAGTGGAAGATATCCTTTTATGGTAATTGTTAATAATTGGCATTTTAATAATAATATAATAGAAGAAACAGTTAATAGATTAAAAGCAGTTGGAACTACACCTAATTATGCAATAAATAAAAATGTTAAATTTTTTAGAACAATTATCTCTAACGAAAGAATACCTAATGTTCAATTTGCTTTTACATATCATCACGGAGAATAATTAATGTTACTCAAAGAAAAAACAATTCAATATAATATAGGAAAAATATAATGGCTCTTCTACAAAGTGATTTTTTAATTGTTAGACCAATTCGTACTAAATATGAAGATTATCCGATTAGAGATATATCAAAAATTGGCTTACCTAATTTAAGTACTGATGGTGGAATGGTTTTCGATGCAAGTTTAGGTAACTGTTGGAGAAATACCTTACCAGATGAAATACAAACTAGTGCAGTTACTGGAACTTATGCTTCAGAAGATTATGAACGCTATAATGATGATGGTTTAGCTCTTGATGCCTCTGAAAGAATTACGTATCAAAACTTTGCTGATTATCATAAAATTTATGTTTTTAATAATGGATTAGAAAGTTTACCAGATGTAAGATTTACTGTCACTAGTACAACAAGAGTCTTGAACGATAATGCTTCTCCTATTTGGAAAACATATATAGCATTAGGACTTTCAGATGCTAGTGATTATACAGAAATAGAAACCCCAATTTATACTAGAGATTATTATCCTGATTTGACAGTTATAGGATTTCCAAGAATCAGTTCAAATGATACACCTGGAGAAGATACTATATTAGATGCCAAAGTAGCAAAAGATATTATTTATGTGGGAAGAACCAGTTCTACTACTCCATATGATGCACCGAGAGGCCCACATAAGATAGTTAGAAAAATTGAGTCAGACTATAATCTATATGCAGAACGTAAATATTTAAAAGCTACAGCAACAAATATTACAACAATTTTAGCAGATGTAGATATTTATGTCTTTGGAGAAACTAACTCTCAAATAGTTGTGGGTATATGTACATCAACTGGTGATTTTAAATTAGCTGATGATGGAGTTTCGCCTGTTTCATTCCATAAAATTTATGGTATATTTTGTGTAGATAAAACTCCTGGCTATGATATTACTTGCTGGAATGATTTTACAGAAGAAACTCTTTCAGCTCCTCCACAAGACGTAACAATTCAGTGGAAGTTGGTTAGTGGCACTGTTTGGACAGATTGGGTTGTAATTAAAACTACTAATAAATTTAGTTTAACATTTTTTGATGAAGAGATTCTAGACCACGGACGTACACAAGCACTATGTCTTAGCCCAAGTCCTAAAGTAACAGATTTTATACAATCTACAACCTTATTACATACTCTGGCTAATTCAAGTTTAACTCCTATTGTAAATGATAGTACAGGTCTCTTCACTCTTCAAGAGGATACTAATTATGGTCTTGTAGAATTTGATTCTCCTGGTAGTGATTTAACATCAGTCTCTTTAGCTGATAGAGTAGTGGGAGTTGACGTAGACGGAGTTATATATGATTTAGGATATATAGTAGAACTTAATACTACTCCTTCTGACGGTCTTGGTATTACTGTTTCTAATTTTGATACTAGTTTAACAACACTCAGTTGTACTGTTCAAATCTATAGTACTAAATATTCTCGTGCAGCGTTTTGGTTTAGAAGAGAAATTGCTTGTCAAGTTGATGTTGTTCCAACTACTGAAGTTGATATGCAATGGATGCTGTACGGATTGAGAGGTCTATAATGGTAGAAGATAAAAATACACGATTTCGTATAACTGTTTTAATTACCAAAATTGTATTTGTATTACTTATTTTATCTCTTTTAATTGACATAGCAAATGGATTATTTCCGTTACTTATAGGAGGAGCTGCCTTTATTAAATTTGGTGAATTTACATTATTAATTGCTGGTGTATTTATAGCCAAAATGGGAGCTGCTATTGAATCTTATTTTGATACAAAAAGACAGGAAGATAAAGAAAGAGACATAAAAATTGCAGTAGATGGTAAAAAATAAACTATATAGAGGAATTAATGAAAGAAAAAATAGAAATAAGACTTAATGAATTAAAAAAAGAATTTGAAGAAACTCAGAAGTATAGAGAAGAATTATTACAAAAATTAGATAAAACTTCTGAAATTCTTCTCAAAATTGATGCTGCGGCATATGAATTAAATAAATTATATAATCAAATAACGGGTAAAGATTTTGATTTTAAGTCCCAGAGTGGGTAAAATAATGTATGTCTTCTAATACCACAGAATAACATAAGGAAATAGATAAAAATGGCAGATACAATTTATAGTGCAACTACAACTACCAAAGCTGGACTGTTAGCCGCAATAAATGATAGAATTGATGCTCTTACTAAATGGACAGCAAGTACTGGTGGAAATACAGCTAGTATTGCTAATACAGACCATACTCAAATGATGTTACAAATAACTTATGCATCAGCTTCAGATACTATTTTATTTGCTATGCATGATGGTACTGGTTATACGAAAGAAGCAACTATGACTTTCTCTAATGCTGGAGTAAGTTCTCAAGTAGTTAATCTATACTCATTAGTTAATGATGATAGATTAATATTTGTTATTAGTACCAAAGATGCTAACAATATTTATACCAATAATATGTTTTACTTTGGTAGAATTGCAGCTTTTGATGCAGATGATAAACATGCTTGGGGACTCTATGTTTCTGGTGCTCCTGAATTGATGGGTAAAAACTTCACTAATTTAGGTATCGGATATGGAGTTTTAGAATGTATGTATATTAGAGCAGTCACTAGATTTTCTAATGATGCTGATGAACCTATTAGTATCATGGGCAGCGATTACGCTAAACGCTCTACAGTAGTAACTCCGTTTACATTTATGGATATGGAAGGATACGATGGGGCAGAGTACGGTTATAATGCTGAGGGATTAAAAACAAATATCTTAACTGGTACTCCTACTTTTGGTGGCCCTAATTTACGTGATATTTTTGAAGAAGAAAAATATCTTGCCTCAAGAGTTATTCGTATAGGTGTTTATAAAGAATTTGATGGTAGAGACGGTTTTGGTATGAAGGGTACAATGGACGGACTTTATCATGTTAAGAATACTTGGAGCCAAGATTCAAATAAATTAACAGTACCTAAAACTAAGGGTATGGCTCCTACAACAGTGTCTATTCTTGTTTCATCTAGAGGCGCTGGCTTTTTGGGTTCTACAACTAATTGGTTAGTAGTTCCTTTATCTAATAGAAGTAATACTTTCTATATTTATAATGGTCTTAATGTAATCGCTATTCCTCAATTGTCATAAAGAGAAAAGAATGAATAAATATATCACCGCTGAAGAGTTATTGCGCGCAACTGAAAAGAAAGTAGAAGATAAATTTGCTGCGGCTGCTCAATCTTGCTTTCCTCGCAAAGTTACACTCCAAAAAGCTGTAGAGATTGAAAGAGATATTGTAGTTGATAATTCTATTGAAGATGTTATTAATTTTACTCGCTCGATGGCATCTCCTCTATCAGAGGCAGATATGTTCCATTTCATCTCTTTTGGTTCTGATTCACAGAGAAAAGCTAACACTATTGTATCCGCACAGGCTAATACATTTAGTCCTGAAGAAAGAAGAAAACAATTAGCTCTTCTTCTTGCTAAAGCAGACCAATATCCAGACCATATTAATTCTAGAGAACAGTTAATTCTTAAAGATATTAATAAAAATATTATAGAAATTCTCGAAGGTAATATGAATAGAACGAGCCTCAATTCTTTTGTTGATAAAGCCCAAAGATTCTTCACTGGTAAGGCTACTGCTGAAGATTTACAAGGTGAAACAATTAGATTTGCAGGCTCTTTTTCTAAGAGTATGGATTCTATGATGGAACAAGTTTCAACTCTAACAGATGATGAAGCTGAATTTCTAAAGAGTGTTGTTTTGGAAGCTGCTGAAGATGCAGTCTGGGGGCCATATGGACATCTTTTGGCTGGAATTGACCTCCCAAAAGCCCCATTAGCCAATGATTTTGGCACAAATTCTTATGTTGGCCCTGTCGCTGGCGTTCAACGTCATCCTCAACAATGGCCTACTCAAAAAGAGAATCCTATGACTGATTCTATGGGGGTGCATGGTCTAATGATGCACGACTCTATAGTTGCTAATTCTCCTAAAATGGGAATGACTAATCATATTAGTACAAAACCTAGTAATTCTCCAATTGGTAATCAACCTACTCAGTATTTTAACACTCCTCTTGGTGCAGGTGGAGATAAGTCTTTTAATGCTACAGACCCAGCAATGATTGATAGTATGAATCAAGCAGGTGGTTATCCTGGTGCTCAAGCTGTTGACCAAGCTGCTCATCCTATTACACAAGAAGGAATGGGACATGGTGGAGAACCTCCTAGAGTTGGTTCTTTTGGTTTTAATGGTGCAGGTGGAGACGAAGATGATTTAGGTGGACAAGCGGAGCAAATTTTTGCTCAATTAGATGCCCTAACTCAAGCACAACATGGTGGAGAAGCTTCAATGGCTTCTGAAAGCGGAATGGGAACTGTAACAGGTTCTTTTGGACATGATGGAGATAAACATTGCGGAGATAAGTTTTCAATGTATAAATCTCTTCTTTTGGAGGATGAGCAAAGCTCCCCTTTTCCAAGGGAATTGGTAGAAACGAAGAAGTAGGATTATTACAACATGGTGGGCCAGACCCAGGCGAAGAAAATGAAGAGCATGGAGGAATTAGACCTAATATTAAAATGCCATTATCTCAACAATTAAGTCCAGAAGAAGAACAAGCTGTTTATAATCATCATACAAATATGATGAAAGTGCTAAGTGCAAATAATAAAAATGACCCTAATTCTTTGAATTATTTTGAAGGTAAATTAAATGAATTGGCTAATCATCATGGTTCTGAGGTTGTTGGAGATGCATGGCAAGAAGGAAATTTACTTCCATTAATGAAGAGACACCCTACTTATATTCCCAATCTTTTAGCAGAAGTTAAGAGACAAAAAAGTCCTAGTCAACAACAATTGCCATTTGGTCATGGAGGAATTAAATTAGATAAAAATAATGGTTATTTATCTAACGGAAATTATAATCCACCTACACCAAAAGAAGAAAAGAAAGAAGAATTTAAACCACAACCAGAATTACCTGCTGATGTCAATATAAACAACTGGGATAAACCCAGAACTAAATAAGCTACCCCATAACGTCCCTCCCTCCTTTTGCCGCCGTGATGGGCGGCATTTTTGTAAATAAAAAAGGCTCCATTTCTGGAGCCTCTTATTTAGACCAACATATAGACGTTTGTTCCGTTTTTAAGAACCATCTTTACTAGACGATGATAAACAACGTCTACCTTTTCTGAGGTCTTTGCTGCAAGCATTTGAGCTGCTGCTCTCTTAATGCTTTTAGGATACATATTCTTGGCATCTGTTACTTTGACATAAAGCTTACCACGATTATTATCCCTACTGGTGATACGATAAATAGGCATTACACCCTCCTACAAAATATAATATTATAAACAATTTATGGTTAAGACCATAATTTACTGTATTCTAAACAAAACTTATCCCATACTCTTCTTATCGAATGTATGTCATTAATATCAGTAATTTGACGATTTAAACATATTTCATATAAAAACTTATAAACAGCTTCTTCATTGTAAGATATATCTTCAAATAAATTTTGAGGTATACCTCCATAAACTTCTTTAACTACATTATGTCCCGTAAATATTCCCATACCTAATGAAATAGATGGAATTTTATGAGCTAATGCTTCTAGTATAAAACTACTATTAACAGCAATAAGTGCAGTTGAATTTTTCATTAAGTAAAAATTTAATTGTTTATTTTGCTCGTCAGTTATTCTTGGGTCTATATATGCTACGCGTGGCATTCCATTAAATAAACTTAACCCCATTCTTTGTTTTGGATGTTGTTTAACTATTAAAGTATGGTCTTTAGGTATAACATTAGCTATTTGACCTACTAATGTAGTAAAATCTTGCGCCCAATTAGGAGCATCAAACCTCATAACACTGTCTCTTGTATGCTGAATAGGAAATAGAATATATGGAGGAGGTGGAAGAGGAATGTGCGCTATTGGTTCTGTTTGACAAAAATAATAACGAGCTAAAAATTCATCCAATTCTTTCTTTTGCTCTTCATTGATATTATCAAAATGTGCTTCTGGTATAGAAGATTTAGCACAATGTCCTTTGCAATCAATATTTAAAGATGTATAATGAGGTAAGAATCCATTTTCCATATATGCCATCGAAGGAGATGTTGGATGATGGTCATTACTTGCTTTTCTATGTGGCCCAGCCCAAACAAAGGTGAGTCTTTCACTAGGATTAGTTCGTGCTAATCTGGCTGTTTCATTTCCACGAAGATAATCCACTCTTGTTTTATATCCACATTTATTTAAATATGAAGCAAGAGCTGAAACAAAATCATTTGGTCTTGCAAAAACAATATCTTTAGGAACAGTTTTCATTAAATTCTTGGCTCGTTTGCATGCATTCTAAGTAAACTTTGTGCAGCATTGGCAGTTCTAGTTAAATTATAATAAGTATTTCTTAAATAATTCTTAAGATTACGAGATGTAGAAGTTACTGCTTCTAATTGGGCCATTGCCTTATCTCTTTCTCCTCTAACAATATTAGGAAATGATTGATTGTAATCTTTTCTATATTCTGCATCAGCTTTAAGATAAAGAGTCATGACATATTGTGCATATCCAGATGCTTTAGTTAAGATTTCTTCTGCCATCTGAGGATTAAGAGCAACTCCAAACATAATCTTAACTATACTATCCATATCTTTTGTCCATTTCCAGCCAGCCGCATCAAACAATTCTATTCCCAACTGAATAGATACATTCATAGCATTAGAAGCTGTAATTTCTCCAAACATTTCTCTAAAAATATCTGGGGAAATATTCCCATCCTCAATTACTTCTGAGTGAATTTCATTATCTGTTAACATTATTTATCCTTAATTATTTCGTTTAAATCTGCGTTAAGAGTACTTATATTAAAGCCTAGAGGAGATTTTCCTAATGCATCAATCCAATCTGATGAAAAAGTAGTATAAGCTTCATCAGTATATTTTTTGTAAAAATTATAAGACATAGCTTTTATACTTCCCCAAGTTACCACATATATATATTTAGTATCATATCCTACTACACTTACGCAGTGACCATTATGTGAATTAGGTCTTTGAAGTGTTCTATTCCAAGAAATTTGAAGAGGATTTTTCATTACATAATTGGGCAAAGCTAACCCAATATATGCAGCACCAAAAAGATGGATAGCATGTTTTAGTTGGTCAATAGAGCCAGGTTTAAGCTGAGCAAATGCTTCAATTTTATGGTTAGCTACTCCATTTTGTCTCCATAAATTAAGTACATCTAGCATTACTGCTCCAGCATCTTTTCCACCATTTACTTTTTTATAAGCATCTAAAATTTGTTTTTCAGTAGGTAGAAATATTTTATTAGTTGCAGTTGTCCTATCTAAAATAGTATGACCAACTGAAGCACATGTACAATTACCATACCTATCATTACCAAAGATAGGCCATTGAATGACTTTTTTATAAATATCTATTACATCAGGAAATTGTGGAAGTAAGGGAGTTAAATAACTCCCAAACTTCAAGGTACGTTTATCTATTTTAGGTGGTAATTTACCTAATTGATAATTCATTTATGCATCCTTTATTTTATAGTATTCTTTTAAAGCTTTAGAACGAACACTCCAAGGTTGTGTGGCTGATTTAAGAGACCTACCTTCTAAAAGAGCTTTCTTAATTAGCCAAGCACCATATCGAACTAAATCTTTATCATCTCCCCAGACAAACTTATAAGTTTTAGTATTTTGTGAAGATAATTTTAAGGTGGTTTCGTTTGCTCTTTTACCACCAGTAAATCTACATTTATGATAGTCTTTTCTAACTTGAAGAAGACCTGTTGCCCAAGTTCTAAAACCTGACTCAAATCTTATAAAAGGAAGTAGGCATCTTTTAGGAAGTTGAAATTCTTCCTCAGTTTCGCATACAATATTTGCAACATATTCTATGTAATCTGGACGAACCGCATTAGTTCTTTTATCAAACATTTCAGGTAGATTAGCGTCTATCTTACTAAAATGACCATA